>Ga0315279_10003770_pt1 | contig 20788 bp, 20 predicted proteins | sample YL17G06_20_MG_FD_203694 | JGI IMG/M metagenome (GOLD analysis project Ga0315279, IMG submission 203694) | Sediment microbial communities from Yellowstone Lake, YNP, Wyoming, USA - YL17G06_20 | ecosystem: Environmental > Aquatic > Freshwater > Lake > Sediment | place: USA: Wyoming | collected... | reverse complement strand
ATACGCCTTACCATCTTCCAACTTCCCTTCCGTTCTATATTTTTCAACCACCTGTCCCCCATATTTATCTTCCAACCATAGGGCGAGACCTTTACCGTGGACTAAAGGGAGGATGTCGGAGATATCGGAACCGTCAGGCACTTCAATCCATTTTCTGACAATATTGTCGTTAGTAGGAGATGAATGAAGGAGTTCGATTTTCATTATCTTCGCCGATAATTATAAACGGCACTTTTAGCTTGATTATAGTTATATCCTTTATCTTCTAAATATTTAACATAATCTTTCGTTCTTTTATCAACAGCATTAAATTTATCTAATAATTTATTATAAATTGCTTGCATAATTCAAGACCGGCGATATAGATCTCCGTCGGTGTCCGGCCCGCCCAATATTTCCCCTGATTCGAGCGTTCCACATTATATTCCCCCTTTTTAAGTATTAATATGTCTTATTCCCAATTGAAATATACACTATAATCATAACCATCGGTTAAGTATACTCTTTTAAAACCCTGGCTTTTTATTTCATCTATGAGATCTCCTTTTTGGAAATTGTGGGTCCATACGGCATTGAACAATGCATACCGTAAGTGCAGGTTTTTATTATTCGTCCCCGAAACCCATACTGATATGTCCAATCCATCATCCAGAAAATGTTCTCTTAAGGAGCTCGCATAATTTTTACGTGCTGATGCACTTGCCTTCTCTTTCTCTGCTTTTTCGATGGCCGCAATTTTATCATTCGCCTTCTTAAACCATTGTGCTGCAAGTTTATGTCCTTTGGCATATGCAGCAGAAAACTTTTTACTGGCAAGTTCATATTTTCCTGCATTATAAGCCTTCAATCCATCTTGGTATAATTTCTCGGAATCAATCTTTCTTTGTTTTGTGCATTTCTCACAGACTAAATCTGTATAATTAAATGTAAAATACCCATCGGTTTGTTGAACTAATGACCCTCTGATCATAGAAGGATTGGTTGTAATTATAGTTGTTTCAGCTGACATTACCAGGTTGCAATCTGGACATTTCGCTCCGGTGACTTGACTCACCTTTATTTCCCTCTCCCCGCAGTTTAAAAACAAGCATGAAACCACATAGCATGTAATAATCAACGCCCTTTTCATTTCTCCTCCTTTAATTAGTAAATTATCGCAATGCTCTCCATCGCCTTCTTCGTCTACATTACATTTCCCGACAGAATGAAATATGATTTTTCATCCCTCAACTTCCCTTGTTCTTTTTACATGATTAATAATTTTCTGGTGAATCACCAACCGGTTTAGGCTCTTTTTTCAATTTTTCTGTCATCTGTATTTCTTTTGTCGAAGTTACTGTAGTATTAAAGGGTAATCCCGCAGCAGCAATTAATCCAAAAATTCCAAAAAAGAAACCAGCCGCAAACCACGCACCCGATGAATGCCCTTTCTTATCAGCAACCTTCCCAGCGAGTGCCCCACATACTATTGCTTGATAAATTAAAATGATAATGATCCACATATATCCCCTCCTTTTAAGTCAGTGTCAGATTACCAGAATATAGTTTAGCAAGATTTATTATAAGATTATTAATAAACCAGCCATCATCTATTTCAAATATTTGCGGTTTAGAGTTTTGTGTGTCTTTTTGTATACCTATACCATTAGCATATTGATTAAATGCTACAATTTTATCATATTTAATTCTGAAACTTTTCTTAGGTCCAGAGAAATATAAATGTATATCAGTCACTCCCAAAGTACCTGTATCAATATTAACCACCTGTGTTGTTTCAACAGGATTACCCCGAAAAGCTCCGGTTTTATAATATACTCCTTTCATAATTTTAAGACTTACTCCTTGATAACTACCTGTATATTCCTTTCTTATTTTCATCTCGTGATATTTTACATTTTTGAATAACCAAATAAGTTTTTCATTTTTTTGAAAATTAAAAGGTAGATCACCACCTATTTTGAATTTTTCAGGTAGTTTACCTTCCATTATCTCTCTTAAAACTCCACCTTGCACTAATTTTATATATGCTGGTTCACTATTAAGAAAATCAAGAGAAAAGTTAAATTGTTGTGCCATATTTAGTAATTTAGTTTCTTCGTTTACGGACAAGACACCATCACTAAAAGCATCTTCAACGGCACTTCGCCAGCCATCAATGACAGTGGATTTTAATTCATTTTCGTTAATATAACTATTTAACCCTATGGATACTACTTGATCTTTAATGTTTTGCAATTCCGTTGAATTTTTAAATTCTGATTTTATTAATGACTTGATATTATTAATACCCAAAAGATATTTTAACTTACATTCTTTATGATAATTTTTAAGAAATCCAGCAGGTTGATTACAGTATTTACATTTACTCAGATTAACCCCCGCAAATTCCACATGGAGTTCCAACCTTTTCATTGGTATAATACCCATGTTCTGTATTTCCATAATATTGGCAACTACTATTATGACGAACATCCGAGTCGCTATTAATCCAATATTTATATTCGGTTTCACCCTGCGTACACCCTGTATTAATAAAACTCATAACGACCAGTATGGTCAAGATTAACAATATTCTTCTATTTGATTTTTGTTTTAACATATATAACCTCCCTATCGTAATGTGTCACCTAAATAGACTAAATCAATCAATTTACCCTTAGCAATAAAACTGCCTTCGCTTAAACTATCTAGGTAACCTGTATTTTTATTAATTTCATTAATCTTAGCGACTATAGCATAATCACCGTAATCAAAAAAGGCAGTATTGAATCTATTTGATGGATATTTGATAACGGAATCAACAAATTGTTTATCGCTATTTAATATAAATAAAAATTCAGGTTTTAAGGGGGAAATATCGGTTCTAAAATATAAATTGATACCAGAATCCACCGAATCAATTTCAATCACAATTGCACGTATAAATATCTGTTTCTTTTTTATCAACTCATTTTCAATCTGATAGGTATAAACATAATTAACATATTCTAAGTTATCATAAAATTGTACCCAAGTAGTATCAGCATTATATTTCTTAATTAAATTTGAAATCATTATATCTACTTTGCTCATTTCAACAATTGGTTTCTTAATTGGTACTGGATTTTTCTTAAATAAATGGAAAGCCCCAAAGACAACTCCAATAACGACAATAACAGAAAGAGAAATCCATAGACAACCTCTTCTGGTTCTTTTTTCCGTTTCTTCTAATTCTTTTTTTCTTTTTTCACCTTCTTCTAATTCTTTTTTAAAAATTTCTATAAGAACTTTTCTTTCATCTGACGACATATTTTCAAATTCTGTCAGTAAGGTATATGAGGTGCTTATTGGTAAGAATTTAAATATTTCATATTTATCTCTCAAATCATTATATCTCATCTCTTATCCCCCGCAAATTCCACACGCTTTACCAATTTTCTCTTTTGTATAATAACCATGTTTTGTATTACCGTAATAACGACATGAAGAATTATGCCGGACATTTGAAGATGAATTTATCCAATAGGTTGAACCGGTGGATTGATTAGATTGAACCTCAGGACTGCTTACTGTCCTATGAGCCCCTCCACATATACCACAATCACGCCCCACTATTTCTTTAGTATAATAACCTTGTTTTGTATTACCATACCAACGGCACTTGTTATTGTGGAGAACACTAGAATTACTGTTTAACCAATAATTATTTTCATCCTTAAAAATTTGAACGACTGTATCTTTTACAACAGCGGTAGACCATAAACCTTTTTCATTAACTCGAGCATACTCCTCAAGTTTGACAAAGGAATCCATATATTCTTGTTTAAATGGATATTGAGTGTAGGCATGGGCATAGCCTTCTTCAATAATTTTTGCATTGAATAATGTACCATCCTCCAAGAAAGCATAAGCAAGTATACGATTATATTTATCTTTTTCCTGCCAATCAAATTCCAATCGTACCCTTTTGCCTTCAAGCATCTTTTTTGTATAATTATAGGCTTCAATGGCGAATGGTTGAATGGGTTTTGCCGGATGTTTCGACTCAGGGCTATCTATCCCAATTAATCTTATGGTTCCCATACTGTCAGCTTCAAACGTATCACCATCAATTACTCTGGTTACAGTAACCCAGGGTCCCGCAAAAATAAATTGGACTAAAAGTAAAACCAATAAATACTTTTTCATATCCTACCTCCAATTAATCAAAGTATAATAATATAATTGAAAATGTCAATATTCCTCTAATACATCCAATCATTTTTCCAATAATTCCTGTTCAATTTTTTCTAGGTCTTTAATGTTTTTCTTTTTGCCTTGCAATATATCTATTTTTCTGACCTGTATCCTACTATATATCAAAAAATCGCTATCTATATACAATAATTTTAAACTATCGTCTTTCACAATAATCGTATTACCGGAAATATTATAACATGCCCAATTTTTCTTTTCACCCCATATATAATTATCAATTTTCCAATCTTTAGCAAATTTTTCGAGTTGCTCCCTTTTTATATGAGGAATAAAGATGCACCTATCACTTATACCATACCAAAATCCTATATGTACCATACCATTATATTTAATTTTCTTTAATCCCATTATTAAATTAAACAAACTGTCATAATTATCCTTCTTGTTTTCTTTATGTAGCGGAGCAATGACACCAAATTTATTTTTTTCAAAATTCCATCTAATCCTGTTTATTGCTGATGTTATTAGTTGATTCATGAAAGCACTTGAATTAAGTTTACATATTTTTTCTACCTCTTTACGTAAATCGATTTCTATAATTCTTTTAATCATTTCATCAAACGAATCTTCTTCTCCAAACAGGTCTTCATTCATATATTCTCCTTTATGTTAATTGGATAAATTTTATTACCATTTAAAAAATCCTGAATTTTTACTATATTCTTCTTACCTGGATTTACACGTCCCTTTTCCCAATAAGTTATAGTATCTGTAGATACTCCTAATATTACACCTAAGTCCTTTTGGTATAAACCTAAATCAATCCGGTGTTTTCTTATTTTCCTACCAATGGTTTTGGGTCTAAAAGGATAACCTTTGGGATGGAATTTCGGGCGGTTTATGGATATTTGAATTTTTGGTTTGGTAAAAAAATTACAATGAACTAGTGCCCCTGCGGCTATTTCACCGACCCCTATCACGAGTGCAGGTGCACTCCCCTGCAGATCCAGCACTACCGGTCAAAACTGTCCGGACCGCTCCTTGACCGCATTGATATTCATATCGAAGTACCGTCCCTGAAATACGACGAGTTGAAGTCGGCCCAGCCCGGCGAATCGTCGGCCGACATCCGGAAGCGGATCAACCGCGCCCGCGGCCTCCAGCTCGAACGGTATAAGGAGCGGAAACGGATCTACTGCAATGCCCACCTGGAGGCGAAGGACATCCGGAACTTCTGCCGGATCGACGACGAAGCGCAGAATCTTTTGAAAATCGCGATCGAGAAGTTCGGGCTGTCGGCCCGCGCCTATGACAAGATTTTAAAGGTGAGCCGTACGATCGCGGACCTGGAGGACGTGTCAGACATCAAGATCAACCACGTAGCCGAGGCAATCCAGTATCGGAGTTTGGACAAGGATGTCTGGAACAAGTTATAATATAACTTGTTCGATTACGGTGATAAAAGGTTAATTACAGTGATGAAAGATTGGCAGAAGCTATAGATAGTTTCGTTGAAATTTGACCGGTGGATGCATTGATATCTACATACCGGACGAAGGCAGGTAGACCGTGAACTCGCAAACCGGATCGCCCCGGCCGATCGCCTGTTCCAGTTTCGCCTGGACCGGCGCGCCCGCGATGATCTCAAAGACCGCCTTGACCCAACCCAAGGAACACATGCAGGAAACCGGCGTGGGTTGTAGGAAACCGGCGTGCACGAGCGGACAGCCGCATTCATCGCAGACCGAAGTCACCTGCTTCCCGTCCCGCACCCACGGTCCGCACCAGAACCCCTCGTGCCGGTTCAACCGATCCAGAACCTCGTCGATCGATCGGGACGCTTCCTTGGCTTCCCGCGCGACTTCCAAACTACCGAAATTCAAGGCACACGCGCGACCGCATTCTTCCAGCATTTGTTTTTTCCGCTCCTGGTCCATGAACCGGTCGATCTGGTCCAGCAAAGTCCGAGCCCAGCGTGCGAACAGCTCGGTATCTTTCATTATCATCTCTCCTTTAGCTTTTCAATTTCTCGAAATCTTCTTCGGCGCCGGCAGCAAAATTGTAATAATCTTTCCGTTTGAGCATCAAGGAGGCGTCCTCATCGAGAAAAACCGTGACCCGGCGGTGCAGTTGGATCACGGATGCCGTAACCTGGGCCGTGACCCCGCCTTCGATGGCCACTCCGACCGCCCGCGCCTTGGTTTCTCCGGCAGCCAAAAGCGCGATCTCCAGAGCCTCCATGACCGTACCCACGCCCATCGTAATCGAGTAGCATGGCACTTCGTCGGCCCGGCTGAAAAAACGCGCGTTGTCCCGGATCGTTTCCTGGGTCAGGGTCTTGACCCGAGTCCGTGACCCCAGGGAGGATCCCGGCTCGTTGAAGCCGATATGGCCGTCGCGGCCGATGCCCAGGATCTGCAAGTCGATGCCGCCGGCTTCCCGGATCGCATCTTCGTAACGTACGCAGTATTCATCAAGTTCGGCCGGTTTAACCATACCGTCCGGTATGTGGATATTATGCGGATCAATATTTAGGTTTTTGAAGAGATTCTCCCTCATAAAAAAGTTATAGCTTTGCGGATGGTCGGATTTCAGACCGAGGTATTCGTCAAGGTTGAAGGTCGTGACCCGGGAAAAATCCAAACCTTCTTCCTTATGCATCCGGATCAATTCCTGGTACAGACCGAGCGGTGTGCTGCCCGTTGCCAGGCCGATCACGAGGTCGGGCTTACGAAGCAATCGGTCTCGTACAAACATTGCCGCAACCCGGCTCATTTCGTCGTAATCTTTCTTGATCACAACTAGCATGGCGATTCTGCGCGGGTGATGAAATTAAGCCAGCGTTTGGCATTCATCTCGGTGAATTCCAGTTTCGCTTTGGCAAAATAATCGCGGTAAGCCGTTTCGTTACCCCGCGCGCGCTCGGTCCGGGCTAGGTAGTAATATGACAGGGCGATATTCGGTCGGTCCTGCAGGGAACGGAATATATCCAATCCCTGGCTCAACTCGTCGAATGCCGCATCATAGTTTCCGTGATCAAGCGCATGGCGACCCAGAAACTGGTGGTGCAGGGCCGTCATTTCGGGGATGCCGCTACTTTTAACTAGCCCAGCTAAACGGGCGATTGATTCCTGAAACCGCTCGTCGTCGCGGATCGTCAGGAAAAAATCGTTCAGGAACGAAAACGCCGCCACCGTCGCATCCTGGGAGATTTCGGCGCCTTTGATGATTTCATCGAGTATCGGCTCGATCTTATCATAGTTCCGAGTGCTCAGATACGTTTCGGCGCGGCCCAACCAGGCTAAAAATATCAGGACTCGAGACTGAACCTCCTGGGCGGATTTATAGGCTTCGTCAAAAATCCGAAGCGCCCGTTCCGGTTCATCAACCAAAATGTAGCTGGAACCGATATTCATGCTGACTAACGCGGCACCCTCCTTATTACCGATATCCCGATGGTTCTTCAACGCTCGCTCATAGAGAATCAGAGATTCATCGCCCCGGCCCAATTTATCGTACATGGTTCCGAGATTGTTGAGCGCTCGTGCCTCGTCGATCCGGTTGCCGACATCCCTAAAGATATCGGCGGCTCGTCGCACTTCGGTAAGGGCGCGGTCGATCTGCCCGAGCCGGACGTGGATGCTGCTCATGTTGGTCAACACCCGCGCCACGCCTTCCAGGCACCGGTTTTTAGTATGAATCTCCAGGCACCGTTCTAAATTCATGAGGCTCTTCGGCAAATCACCCAAGGCATGATACAGATTGCTGATATTTAAACGGACCAAGGCTTCGGTCGCCTCATCACCGCTTTCCACGCATAATTTCAAGGCTTCATCCAAAGCGATCATGGAAGGTTCGTAATTTCCCCGCCGGTAATAAGCGCGGCTGATCTGAGTCAGAATTCTCGCTTTGTCGGGAATGACGCTTCCGGGTTCATACCGCTTTAAGATACGGTCGCCGGTCTCAAGTACTTTGTCGTACTCTGCCCGATCCACGTACAGGCTCATGAGCTGAGTCAGGATTGTGGTTTCAAAATCACGGTCGTTGATGTCCCGCGCTTCAACCAGGATGGATTCGATCAATTCCAAAGCGGACTGGGTATCCCCAATGAATGCAAGCACCTCGGCTTTTTTCATAAGCATATCAAGACGCGACCGGAGTTGGACCGGATCCGAAGCCAATAGTTCCGCGGACCAACCGTAGAATCTTATCGCGTCATGATTGGCATATTTGGTCCGGGCCTTATCGCCCGCGATCCGGCAATAGAGCGCGCCCTTCTCCGGTTCCCGGCCGGCGTGATAATGGAAAGCGAGGTCCTCGGCCAGGTCGTTCTCCCGGCCCGGATTCAATGATTCCAGATGCCGGCCGATCAGCCGATGGAGTTCAACACCCCAGGGGCTTTCCAGATACTTTTTATAAATGGCGTTGCGGCTGACCGCGGCGCTGAACTCGTAGCGGTCGGCTCCGTATTTGATCATACCCAGGCGATTGATCTCGTTGACCAGGCCCAGGACATGCCCTTCGTTAAAGTTCGTGATATTACGGATCAACGGCAAGTCGAACCAGCCGAGGATCACGGCGATATCCATGACCTGCTGGGCTTCGCGGCTCAGGCTCCGGTACTTTTTCAGCGCAATATCGGAAACCGTACCGGGTAGGATATGCTCCGCCGGTAATTTGAAACGCCAATTGCCCTCTTCGATCAGCAAATTTTGCTGTTCCAGCAAACCGCGGACGATCTCCTCGATGTATAAAGGGACACCGCCGCTTTCCTTGAGGATATAATCCACCAGATCGGCCGCGGGTTCCTCGCCGATGATCGCCCGGACCGCTTCCTTGGTATCGGCGGCGCCGAACGGATTCAGGGGTATGTCGCGGGTTTCAAAATCCCGACTGACGAACGCGAGAAAATCCTCGAGCATCTCGGACATCTCCTCGGTCCGGTGAATTAAAATGAACGCGATCGGCGAATCCTGCAAAGCCCGGGTCACGTATTTCAGCACTTCGATCGACTCGCTGTCGATCCACTGGATATTGTCGATGACGATTATTTTTTCGCGCGATCCCATATCCAGGACTTGTTTGACGCTTTCGTATAACCGGTATCGGTCCATGACCTCGGAGACGGCCGGCATATCCTTCACGTCCGCGAGGACCTCCGGCACCAGCTTGCCGATCTCTATGAGGTAAACCGGCGCCAGGTCTTGGAACAGATCCGGGCCCCTGCGTTTGAGGCGGTAAAGGATCAGTTCCCGGATGACGTAATACGCGAGCTGTTTGTCGAACAAAATGCAATCGCTCCAGATGATCTCGCGCTCTTTCAGCCCGGTCAGGATCTCCCGGCTCAGGCGGGTTTTGCCGACGCCGACCAGCCCGTGGATGACGGCGACCCGCAGTCGGCGGCCTCCGCCGGTCATGACCGCGCGGATCGCCTCTTTCTCCGGCACTCGGTCGATGAACAGGCTGATCGGGATCTCGGCTTTCTTGTCCCCGACCGCGCTGATGCGGTCGCGGCCCGAACGTTTCGCGTCGTAAAGAGCCCGGTCCGCGCTCGAAAAAACTTCGTCATAGGATCCACCGTCGCCGGGGAAAGAAGAGATACCCGCGCTTAACGTAATCAGGATGTCGGCGAACCGACGATCCCGGCACTGCGCCGCGATCCGGTTCAACACCATGGTCGCGTCCTTTTTGACCGTATCGTTCATGACGCATATGAATTCGTCGCCGCCGTAGCGGATCATCAGATCCGAACCCCGGATCGAACCGGTTAGGAAACCGGTGAACTCCCGGATTACCTCATCCCCTTTTTGATGACCGTGGGTATCGTTGACTTCCTTAAACCGATCGATGTCGATCATGACCAGGCAGAAAGGCCGCTGGCCGGCGATCCGGGCCGTCAATTCACCGACCACCTGTTCGGTTAAATAACGTCGATTATAAGCTCCGGTCAGATCATCATGGTATTGGATTTGATCGCTCATCGTTCATTCATTGTAGTATAATATACAATAATGTCAAGATTGATGGGCTGCCGGATTATAACGGTTTTTCCATACACCGATAATTGACTTTTCACCTGATACCCGTATAATGTCCCCATGCCGCAAACGGCCCGCGAAAAACTGAAGAAAGAAATCCAGTCCTGGATCATCGTTATCCTCGTCGTGCTCGCGATCAAGGCGACCTTTGTCGAGGCGATGGTCATTCCCACGCCCTCGATGGAAAACAATCTCCTTATGGGCGACGTCCTCATGGTCAACCGGTTCATCTACGGGGTGAAGATCCCGATCCCGTTCTCCAACCGCCAGATCCCCATTATCCCGGGCCAGGTCCCGCGGCGCGGCGACATCGTCGCCTTCCTCTCGCCACTGGAAAGCAAGAACCTGGTGAAACGGTGCGTCGCGTTGGAAGGCGACACGGTCCAGGTGATTGACAAGGTTTTATATGTCAACGGTCGAAAAATGGAAGAACCCTATGCCCGACACTTGGATCCGGCCATACAATCGGGCGTCGTCATCAGTCCGGAATATTATCAGACCAACTGGGAGGGTGGCGAATTTTATAAACTTTTCGGATTACGGCTGCGGGATAATTTCGGCCCTGTGGTCGTGCCCAAAGACCATTTTTTCATGATGGGCGACAATCGGGACAACTCGTTCGACTCGCGTTTTTGGGGTCCCCTGCACAAGAAATACCTGTTGGGTAAACCGCTTTTTATATTCTTTTCGTTTGATCCGGGCGGGCCGGCGGAAAACCTTTTCCAGCTCTTGAGGTTCTGGCAGTGGAAGGGGATCCGGCCGAACCGGATCGGCAAAGTGATCTTTTAATTCCGCTTAAAGAAAAATCCCCTATCTAACGAGTATGATCGCCGCGTTTTGGCTGATCCGACCGGTCTCGACCCGGACAAGATAAACGCCGGACGCGACCTGACGACCCAGATCGTCAATGCCGTTCCAAATAAAGTCCATGACCTGAGACCTTTGATCGGGAATCTTCAGACTACTCACCAGCCGGCCCGATCGATCGTAGATCCCGACCCGGACTGGTCGGGATGGATTCGCCCCACCGGACCAGGTCAATCTGATCTCCACCCGACCGGCAGACGGGTTGGGCATGGTCTGGATCCGGATTCGTTCGGGTCGCAGGGAGATCGTCGAAACTTCCTTGACAAACTGGCTGCTCCAATCGACGACCGTCGCGTAATCCGGTCCGGGCATCACGACCACCGCCTTCTGCGCGACCGGGCAGTAGTCGAAATAACCGGGCGTGGCGGGCAGGACGACCACATCCGGACTCCGGTGTAGGTGCCCGGGAACGGACCCGACCGAACTCGTAAGCACGATCGGCTCGCCTAATTCGTCGAAGATCACCTGAATCAGACTACCGTAACTTGAGTAGCTATCGGTCCCGATGACCGCGCCGGTACGTGGATTCACCTGAACCACGGATTTGGTCGTGTAATAACCGATCCCGGTCTGGTCCAGGACCTGGTTGTAGGCGAGACGGAGAGGATACTGGCTTCCGCTGTACGTGCCAATGACCGATGAAGAAGCGCCGTTTACGTAGAGCACTGAATAGGTGTTCGCAAACGCGTTCGTGACGATTGCGTAATTCCCCGAGCTGTCAAAGGCGATCTCAAGGGGAAAATCACCGACCGGCAGCTCCGCGACGACCGAGTTGGTGGCCGTGTTGATCACCTGCACCGAGTCCACGAAGGAAACCGCGACGAGCACGTCCCGGTCGTTCGGGCTCGCCCGGACCCCGCTCGAAACGCCGTATGCGGCCCAGACCAGGCCAATCTCGCCGCACGGGATGTTCGCGACCACGGAACTTGCGGCGCCGACCAGGCGGATTTTGGTTACCGTGTTGGCCCCGATGTTGCCGACGTAGGCGAAGGAATCGTCGGGCGATAACGACACGGTCGAGGCACCCGAGCCGGCCGACAGGACCGCGACGACCGTGTTCGACGCCAGGTCGATGATCGAAACCGTATTGGAGTTGAAACCGCAGGCTACGGCCCAGCGCGAATCCGACGTAATCGCGACGTCATGACAACGGTCGCCGATCGGAAGAATCGTGTCGACTACGAGCGTAACCAGGTTAAGGATCGAAGCGTTGTCCGAATAAGTATTCATCACCACCGCCTTGGTTCCGTTGGGGGCGATCGCTACCCGGAGCGGGCCGTCGCCTTCGGGAACCGCGCCCGACTCGGTCGCGCCGCGGTAAACAGGGGTTGCGGTCGCGTAATCGTAGAAATACAACCCTTCGTAGCGGTGCTCGTCATAGCCGATGGCCCGGGTACCGACGGGCGATACCGCGCCGGTGTACTGGGAATTGCCCGCGTACTGGCCGAGCATGGATTCGCTCGCGAAATCGATGATCGAAAAACGGTACTGGCCGCTGATCGCTTTGGTGTGGTCGGGTGACACGCCGATCCAGAAGGCCGAGTAGGTGCCACTGAAGATCGTGAAATCGCTGGTCGCGAACCGGACGATGGCGCTCGTGTTGTTGCTCGTCGCGATGAACACCTTGGACCCGTCCTGGTTCACGGCCACGTCGTAAAAGGAAAGGGTGTAGCCGCTGACCACGACCGTGCCCGTGACCGCGTGGGTGGCGTTGTCGATCCGGTATATTACCGCCGGGTTCACGTTACTCAGGGCGATCGTCTTCGTGCCGTCGCCGGACAGGCCCACGGTCGGGCAGTCCGTGACCAGGAGCTGGTAGTCGCGGTTGCCGGTGGCGGTGTTGATATAAAAGAGTGTATCGGAATAGCCGCTGACCACGATGAACGAATCGCCGGGTGTGATCAGGTAATTCGTGGTTTTGAACGAATTGCGGCCGTTCTCGCTGTTCCAGGTGAAGGTCATGATGCCGAAGGGAAAATTGCTGATCGTCCGCACATGGGTCATCGTCCCCAGGTCGAATATCTCGCAGGTGTTGCTGATGTCGCAGGCGACATAGATCCGGTTGCCGGATGGGCCGAACTGGACCATCATCGGCTGCTGGCCGGCGGGGACGGTCAAGATCGTATCTAAGGTAAGGTCGGACAGCCGGATTATGTAGATATTGTCGCTGAAGACGCAGGGCACGACCGCGAAGGAATCGTTGACCGCGATCCCGGCCGGATAGTCGCCGACCGGAATGTTGGCGACGACGGCCATCGTCGACCAGTTAAATACCGTGACGTTGTCCGTCATCCGGTTGGTGACCAGGATCCGCGACCCGTCCTTCGTGAAAGCCGCCCAGCCCAGGTAATCGCCCTCGGGCAACCGGCCCGGATCGACGTCGGTTTGGGTATAGGCCAGCGACGCGTTGATCAGCTGACCGAGGGTCTGTCCGGCTCTGACGTTGACCGTGTGGATCGTGGGATCGCCGGTCGGATCCGTGTCCGCGGCGAAAAGCCCAACCGCGGCAAATAAAAACGCAAACATGAATTTTACAATGCGCATAGGTCCTCCTTTAATATAAGATAATATATCAAAGTGTATTGGCTGTCAATAAGAAACCGGACGATTAAAGAACCAGCATCGCGTCGCCGTAGGAATAAAACCGGTATTTTTCCCGGATCGCCTCGGCGTAGGCCTTGAAGATCAGATCCTTGCCGGCTAATGCGCAGACGAGGAGCAGCGGCGTCGAACCGGGCAGGTGAAAGTTGGTGACGAGCTTATTCACGACCCGGAACTTAAATCCGGGATAGATGAAAATATCCGCCCAACCCGCCTGAGCGGAAAGGGCCGGACGGCCTTCGTAGCGACCCGGACCTAAGGACCGGGCCGCGTATTCCAGGGTCCGGGTCGCGGTCGTCCCGACCGCGATCACCCGGCGCGCCTGGTTGATGATCTCCGCGGTTTCCCCGGTTATTTCGAAAAATTCCGGTTCCATCTCATGGGCCTCGACCGTCTCGACCCGGATCGGCTTGAACGTACCCGGCCCCACGTGCAGGGTCAGCTCGGCGATCTTCACTCCCCGACCTTTTAGTTCCCTGAGAACGGTGTCCGTAAAATGAAGACCCGCGGTCGGCGCGGCGATCGAGCCTTCATTTTTTGCGTAAACCGTCTGGTAAGTCGCCTGGTCTTTCTCGTCGGCGGGACGGCGGATGTAATGCGGTAGGGGCATAACTCCGTTTGTGTCGATCACTTCCCGGGCCGGCCGGTTGAACCGAACCCGGATCCGGGTCCGTTCTTTCTGTTCGACGGTCAGGAAGGAATCATCATCGAAGATGACTCTGTAGCCTTCCCGAACCCGGCGGCTTTTATCGATCAACGCTTCCCAAAGACCGTCCTCCCGCTCCCGGACGAGCAGGACCTCAACCCGGCCGCCGCTTTCCTTCCGGCCAAAAAGCCGGGCTTTGAAGACCTTGGTATTGTTGACCACCAGCGCGTCGCCCGGGGCAAAATATTCGACAAGCTGGTGAAAATGGCGGTGCGCAATACCGCCCGATTTCCGGTCGAGCACGAGGAGGCGGGATGAGGACCGATCGGTCAGCGGGTACTGGGCGATCAAGTCCGGCGGCAGATCGTATTGGAAATCGTCGAGCTTCATTTCTCGGCGATTACGAACGTCCGGCGGCCTTCGCGGAAAGCTTTCCGGAGGAAACCGGAAAATCCAAACGTGTCCAGCATATAAAAAAGGTCGACTTCGAACCGGCGCAGGGCTCGGGCGATGAGGATGTTCAGTCGGGACCGGGGAAACCACCGCCTGGAAATTCTATCGATCAAATTGCCAAGCACGATCAGCGGCTTCACCCAACCCCGGAGTTCGTGCTCGAAACTGCCCTGCCCCAACACCCGGAATCCGGCTTCGGAAAGCCGCGCGGCGAGCTCGGACGGTTTGTACGCGGTATGGTGGTAGCGGTCGCCAACCGTTGCCGCGTTGATCCCGTAGCTTTTCAATATGCCCAGGCTCAGTTCCCGGGGACGAACCTTAGTGTAACCGGGCGTCGTGACGAGCACTCGGCCCCCGTTTTTCAGCGTCCGGTAAAGTCCGGCGAGAAAATCCCGCGGGTCTTCAAGATGCTCCAGGACCTCGATGACAAGGGCGTTGTCGATCGAAGCGGCCTTGATAAAATCGAACCGGCGCAGGTCGCCCTGAATGAAATTGACCCGCGGGTAAAGCACCCGGCCCCGCCGCAGGACGCCGAGCGCGATGTCCACGCCGTAGACCTTACCCTTGTGCCAGGCCGCGGACAGGCGCCCGGTGTTGCACCCGCAATCAAGGAGCGTACCTAACGGCAGCTCCCGGATCCGGGTTTGGACCCATTTCTTGCGGACGATCCCGCTCAGGCTGGAATAAGTCAGCTCGTCTTCGGGATATTGCCGGCCCGCGAGCTCGTAGAAACTTCGATATTTATCAGGCATTAGAATTTGATCCGGGTGCTGAACTTCAAATTCTGAACGGGCGAACCGGTCGGCGGAAATTCAATCCGGTAGTTCAGGTTCAGGGTCGTGTTCTCGGCCGCGGCCCAGCCCGCGTTTAAACCCAAGCTCTTGGTCCAACCAGGCGGGTCGACGACCGCGAAAAAGTACGGCACGTTCGCGACGTTGAACAAGCGGTATACAAGCTCCGCGCTCGCCTCGATCCGGCCCTTCCCCGGAAAGGGATAACCGACGCGGAGCCCGACCTTCGGAGTTTGAAGCCGAAGGTCGAGACCCGGAAAATAGCCGGAAAATATTTTCTGATAACCGTAACCGGTCCGGGGTTGGAAGTAAGGCCTTACGCCGACGTCGAAGAAAAAATCGCCGGTATATTGGGATCGGTTCTCGCGCGCGAAATCGGCCCATTTTTCCGTCTGGCTCCGGGCCTGCAGCAACAGGTATAATTTCCTCAGAGACGGCTGGAGAGCCAGGGATTTATCCTCGGTCACGATCGCGGCCAGGGCGTAGCGGCTGTCTCGGTTATATTTCTGACCGGCGTTCAGTTCCAGCCCGTATTTACCCGGGTTCAAAGACAGGGACAGGTTCTCGATATGGTTAAGGAACAGTTTCTGATCCAAATAACTGAAACCACCACGTCCGGAGAACGCACTCCGGGAGTAACCGAGGTCCAACCCGTAATTGCGGTTCGTGACCCGTTCAAAATCCTTGAGCAGGATAACCCGCTTCACATAATCGCCGCCTTCCTTGGGCCGGTAGGTATTGGTTACCGAGTCGTAGTCATAATTACCGGTGCCGGAAGGCACCCGGTCGAAAAGCTCGTCGCGCAGTTGGGCATAGACCTGGCTTTGCTGGGCGGTCCCGGTAAGCGCCCACCCTCGATAGTTGACGCGGATGTCGGCATTACCGAAAAGATATGTGGTATCGTTGTAAAAACGGCGGCCCAGGGAAAGATCCAAAGGCAGGGTAATGAGATCGACCCGGGTGGTGATCCCGGCTTGCTCCCGGCGTTCGTAATCGCCGCTCAAACCCAATTGCCACTCACCCCGCAAAGGGTAACGGAAATCGTATGTCGTGAAATGATTCCCGTCCTGGTTTTCATACCGGATGTCGACCAGCAGGCGCCTTATCTCCTGATGGCCGGCCAGGTACCACTTGTTCAAGGTATCGACCCGGCTATAACCCAGGTCGAGGAAGAAAGGTTTTAATCCCACCTGCCAGCGCCGGTTGCGGCGGTTCAGGATACCATATGAGAAACTCGCCGCGGCATCCTTTCTCAGATCCAAGCCCAGCGCCATTTCCCCCAGCTCGCGCAGGGTGTCTCCGGTGTCCCATTGATAATTGTGATCGACCGCTTCCCGGCTGCCGGGCAGATCGAGATTCGACCCGTAGTTCAGGTAACGGCCGTCGAAGTTCAGGAATTTGATTTGCCGGTGTGCAGCCAATGCCCACCCCCGACCACCGTTATCCGCATCGTCCCGGCTGGAGAATTCGTTGCGGTCGGTTCGGGAACCGTAATACGTCAGGTCGATACCCGGTATGGCATTCAAGGATGCGGCATAGATTATCCGTTCCTGCGGCAGGGTGATCGCCTTGCTCGGTGTGTAATTCCCTGCCGCCGGGCCGACGTATATGAACCCCTTTAACACCGGGTCGTATAAATAATCACCCTGATCTTCGCCGGCGTAAAAGAACGTGACGTTGTAATGTCCCTGTCCCGGACCGACAAAAACGAAGCGGCCCGCCAGGAGATCGTAATTCCCGGTCGAAGAAGTGTCCGCGTACAGGTGGTATACGCGGGCGTTGTCGCCGCCGGCTTCCAGGCTTTCGATCTCGGCCGGGCTCAAGGTAAAAGCGAGCGGTTCGTTCCGGTCATCGTAGATCCGTCGGCCCAGAGCGGTCAGGCCGAATCCGGACCGGGCCGCTGCGGCATCCGCCTCCTGGTATATGCTCGACCAATCCTGCTGGGCGTCAAGGTACTCGACCGTGATCCGCGTGCGGCCGGTGACGAGAAGCTTATTGGTGAAAGAAATGATCGATTGATCGTAATCCACTGCATAGTGCTCGTCACGAACCAGCTGGACCGCGGGCAAGATCCCCGATCCGGCAAAAACCCGCTCACTGCCGGGCAGTATTTTCCCGGATAAAATGTAGGGGCTTTGCTTGCCCTCCTCGCCCTGGAATTCGGCCCGCCGATATAGACCCCGGTTGAGCGCGTAAGAAAGGAAGGCACGGTTTTCTATTTGCCGGTCGTGGACGCCGATACGCCCGCCCTGGATCTCGTCGCGGATCCCGAAGGGTAGATCCAGGTCCAGATTGCCGATGCCGCCGGAGAAATTTTTGGCACGCGCTTTGAGGCTCATCCTTTCCACATCGCGGATCCGGACCGTCGGTCCCGGTACCGCCTGGTCCGACAAGTTGCCCTCGATATCGACCGATTCCACCCGGCCCCGCAGATCGAGCTGGAGTCCTTGATCAAAACCATTCTTGACGTCAAAAGAAAAATCCTTAACGCCGCGGATGCTTAAATCCGACGCTCCGGAATCCGCGGTTGGTCCGGCTTCCACGCCTTTCAGGGAATCCGCAGCCGCGGTGTCCCAAACCGGGTCGGGATAACGGAAATAAACCGAGTCGAGTATCGGTCGCGGCTTAAGGGAATCGGCGCTCAGTTGGCAAAAAATAATAAATATTGGAACCATGATTGCCCAGAATGATAATATTCCCGGCGTCCGCGGCCAGGTCGGTAAGTTCAAAAGGCAGTTCGATCTTAGACCATTGGCCGTCGAAAATGTAAAAGTACGTCTGCCCGGCGGTGAAAAGGCAGACCATCAAATCGATCACGAACATGCGGTCGAGGTTCTCCGGCAAATCGACCTGGCGTACCAGGTTGCCGAACTTATCAAAAACGAGTAATTCCCGATCGGTCAGGGCGTACAGGGTGTCGCGGTTAAAGCGCAGGTCCTTGACCGCGACTTCATTGACCGTAAATTGCGTTAGCCCGCGGTTATCAAGAAAAACCAGGGCGTTCTTCAACCGGTCGGCGATGACCGCATCCCCGTCCCGGGCTATGCCGAAGGAAGATATATCTTGGGATAAGTAGATCGTGTCGCTCGTTCCGGAAACCGGGAAAAAACGGATCAGGGCGGTGCCGGTATTGAGGTAAAATACAAAAGGCGTGATCTGGAAATTCTTAATCCGAAAATTTTCCTGGTCCGTGATCGGAATTTTTTCCAAGGGACCCGAATCCGGGTAAAACGCGATACTTTTAGCGAAACGCTGGGTCAGGTAAACCCGCCGGTCGTATATTTCGATCCGGTCGTACTTCTGGTCGAGCGGTATCGTCCGGACCTGGTTGAGCGCAGCCAGCAAAAGAAGGATCATTATGTGAAATATAACGAAATTGGAGGAGATGTCAACATCGCCCATCCTCACGGACCCCCAATCCTGAACTCGGCATATTGACATATCCACCTAAATGTGTAATATAATCTCGTATTATATATGGGGCCGTAGCCCAGCTGGGAGAGCACTTGACTGGCAGTCAAGGGGTCACGGGTTCGAATCCCGTCGGCTCCATTTTCGCTCATTGATGGAGGCGCCTTTTACATGTTTAAGGTTTATTCCTTTATAATCGTCGCGATCGCGATCCTGGCCTGCGGCCCGGGCAAGACGGCCGACCGCCGGATTAGCGACGATACCGACAACCAGGTAAAAGCGGAACACGAGTATTCGATCGCCTATGAATACCTGAAGCAAGGTAATTTTCCCGAAGCCCGGGAACACCTGACGAACGCGATAAATCTGAACCCTCAATTTTACGCCGCGTTTATCGCCCTGGGTCAGGCATGCTGGAAGGGCGGCGATACCCTGGCCGCGGAATCCGCATATCGCAAAGCACAGGAGATCAAACCCCAGGATGCCCGCGCCTACGAAGGTCTAGCCACCCTTTATACGAACCTAAAGCGTTACGAAACGGCGGTCGCTGAATACACAAGGGCGCTCCGCGCAGATTCGACGAACGCCAATCTCTGGTCCGGGCTCGGTTATGTCCATGTCCTCACCAAGGACTATGACCAGGCGGCGATCGCCTATCAGAAGAGCCTGGCCTCCGATCCGGAGAACCTGGCCGTCGCCTTCGCGCTCGCGTCTGTCTTTATCGAGAAAGGCGAGCCGGAAAAAGCCCAAACCTACCTGGAAGACCTTAGATCCCGGAAACCGGAAATCGCCGAGATCCGCAAGCAGCTGGCCGAAGTATACTTGCAGCTCAAGCAGGAAGGCAAGGCCATCGCCGAATACAAGTACCTTATCGCCCAGGAACCCGATAATTACGGGTATCATTCGAAACTGGGAGCGATTTACGTTCAGCAGAAGAATTACGCCGCCGCTCAGAAGGCGTACGAGAACGCGAACCGTCTGGCGCCGGATAACCCGCTCCCGATTTTATATCTCGCCGACATCCTGATCATTCAGGACAAGCTGACCGCTGCGGAGAACAAGGTTAAGGAGGGGCTCGCGCTCGCCCCGGGAAATATCTACGCTCAGGTCCTCCTCGGCGATATATTCGAACGCCGCGGTTATCTGGCCCTGCAGAGCTGGGGTAAAAACAAAACGCGGGAGAACACCGCCCAGGCCAAATCCGCCTACAATAATCTTAACCAGGCGGCGGCTTATTACGGTCAGGCTCAGTCGGATCCGCAATATGGTTCTTACGCCCAGGCGGAGATCACGCGCTGCGGACAGTGGACCGCAAAATTAAAAGAAGATATCTGGTATTACGGAGGTTCGAACCCATGAAAAACAAAGGCATCTCAGGAATTGGCATCATTATCATCATCGTCATTGTGCTTGTGATCGGATATATCGCCTATATGATCGGCCGGTTGCAGTTCACTTACGGCGCGATCAAAGGTCGGGCGGAAAATTCAGCCGAAGTCGGCCTGGCCCAGGCCGACGAGATCATTATCCGCGACCTGATCGAGACCGCAAAAGACCAAAAAGTGATCCTGATCCCGGAACAGATATTCGTTGACCACTCGATAAAAGACTCCTTGCGCATATATCTCGAATACGAGGATTCCTCAAACATTTTCGGGATCTACACCTACAAAAGACATTTCAAGATCGATGTGATAAAATTAATGAAACTCCACGATTAATGTCTCATAATCCCGTCCTCCTGCTCAATCAGAATTACGAACCCCTCACGATCTTGAAACTCAAGCGGGCGGTCACCCTGCTTT
>Ga0315279_10003769_pt1 | contig 20791 bp, 18 predicted proteins | sample YL17G06_20_MG_FD_203694 | JGI IMG/M metagenome (GOLD analysis project Ga0315279, IMG submission 203694) | Sediment microbial communities from Yellowstone Lake, YNP, Wyoming, USA - YL17G06_20 | ecosystem: Environmental > Aquatic > Freshwater > Lake > Sediment | place: USA: Wyoming | collected... | reverse complement strand
GACACTTGCCATCAATTCACCTCCTTTACTTCATTATATAATTTATAATTATTGATATATATACAATATATAATTAAAGTTAAGTTTATATACGCCCAAATGCTAAATTTACTCGATGAGATTTAACGTGTGGTACGCAGGAATAATCGTGGTATGCGCAGTAGGGCTGGGCGCAATGCTGGTTCTTCTTCCAGAAAGCAAAACTACCCCGGGGCCTTCAGACACCACCGCACCCACTGTGGTTTCCACAATCAATGCTAATGCTGCCACGGGTGTGGCCATCAACACCAAATTCGCCCCAACCTTCAGCGAGCAGATGGACCCCTTAACGATCACACCAACTACATTCACGGTGACAGGGCCTGGCGGGACCACCGTGGCAGGCACTATCTCTTACATCGGCGTAACTGCTGTCTTTACCCCGACAAGCGATCTCGCGCCCGACACCACATATACCGGCACGATCACTACCGGGGCCAAGGACCTGGCCGGCAATGCGCTGGCAAGCAACTATGTATGGAGCTTCACAACGGCAGCGGCCCCATCGGCCTCAGACACCACCGCACCCACTGTGGTTTCCACAATCAATGCTAATGCTGCCACGGGTGTGGCCATCAACACCAAATTCGCCCCAATCTTCAGCGAGCCTATGGACCCCTTAACGATCACACCAACTACATTCACGGTGACAGGGTCTGGCGGGACCACCGTGGCAGGCACTATCTCTTACATCGGCGTAACTGCTGTCTTTACCCCGACAAGCAATCTCGCGCCCAATACTGCTTACACTGCCACGATCACGACAGGGGTCAAGGACCTGGCCGGCAATGCGCTGGCAAGCAACTATGTATGGAGCTTCACAACGGGTTCGGGCCCAGACAACACCGCGCCCATAGTGAGTTCCACAGTACCTTTTAATTCTGCTACGAGTGCGGCCATCAACATCAAAATCAGCTCAACCTTCAGCGAGCCTATGGACCCCTTAACGATCACACCAACTACATTCACGGTGACAGGGTCTGGCGGGACCACCGTGGCAGGCACTATCGTTTACACCGGCGTAACTGCTGTCTTTACCCCGACAAGCGATTTTGCGCTCGGCACCACATATACCGCCACGATCACGACCGGGGTCAAGGACCTGGCAGGCAATGCGATGGCAAGCAACCGTGTATGGAGCTTCACCTTCAGAACGGCGGCCACATCGGCCTCAGACACCACCGCACCCACTGTGAGTTCCACAGTACCTTTTGATAATGCCACTGGTGTGGCCACCAACGCGAATATCGCCACAATATTCAGTGAGGAGATGGACCCCTTAACGACCACCACCGAAACATTCACATTAATGCAAGGGTCAACGCCTGTTTCAGGCGCCGTGTCATACGTTGGCAGAACTGCGACATTTGACCCAACAAGCGATCTCGCGTTCAACACCACGTATACTGCCACGATTACGACCGGGGCCAAGGACCTGGCAGGCAATGCATTGGCAAGCAACCGTGTATGGAGCTTCACAACGGGTTCGGCTCCAGACACCACCGCACCCACTGTGTTTTCCACATCCCCGGATAATGTTGCCACGGGTGTGCTCATCAGCGCGAATATCTCCGCAACCTTCAGTGAGGTGATGGACCCATTACCGACCATCGAAGCATTCACATTAATGCAAGGGTCAACGCCTGTTTCAGGCGCTGTATCCTACGCGGGCACGACTGTGACATTTGACCCAGAAAACTATCTCGTGCCCGGCACCACGTATACCGCCACGATTACGACCGGGGCCAAGGACCTGGCCCACAATCCGCTGGCAAACAACTATGTATGGAGCTTCACAACGGCAGCGGTACTACCAGCAAATCCAACTGCGCCAAACCTTGGCGAGGCAGGCAGATTCGTGATTCTGGCCAGCCAAAAAATCACAACAACTGTTGGCAGTGTTCTTAGTAATGGGGATGTGGTAATAATGGACCAAGCCCGTACGTATTACGAGGGATTCACACCAGGTGCAGACCCAGGACAATTTGATGAGCTTACAAATGGGTTGTCATATGCGCACGATGATGATACTGGAGAACCTTTGCTACCTGTACCTCCACCGTATGCAAGTATTATTGCGTTTATAAATCAGACCAGAACCGACGTGAATAATGCATATACCTACCTGGCGGCGCAAACATTGCCAGCGCCTGCTGCAATACCTGGTTCTGACCCAACAGAGCTTGGAGGGAAGACCCTTTATCGTGGCATCTACGTGTCCGCGGTCCCAGTTAAGATAGAACAAGGGAATCTCACTCTCGATGCGCAGGGCGACGAAAATTCGGTCTGGATTTTCCAGCTAGGAAGCGACTTTACCACAGGAGCCCCGGGGGGTAACATTATCTTGGCAAACAGCGCACAGGCTAAGAATGTCTATTTCCAGGTCGCCGGTAGAACGATTATTGGATCTGTAGCTGACACACACTTCTATGGCAATGTGCTGTCTTGGGCACAAATAAACGTCTCATCCGGCGTCAACATAACGGGCAGACTGTTTTCATTGACTGAACAGGTTACATTAATCTCAGATGTCGTTACAAAGGCACCATAGGCGAGACTTGTGACACTTTTACCGGCAGTGATCAGCTTCTTAGTGAGCCTGATTGTGTCGGCAATTGTCATTTATGTCGTCACGAAGATGTTCGGGGGAAAGGGAGGTATTGGCACCGCTTTTTTGGCTGCCCTTGTCGGCGCAGTAATATACTCGGTTGCTTTCTATTTCCTCGGAGGAGGAACCTTAGCATCCGTACTGGGAGGGGTTGCCTGGCTCATTGCGCTGGGCAGTTTGTATAAGATCGGTTGGCTGAAAGCGCTTGTCATAGCGATTGTCATCTGGGTTGCCGCGCTCCTTGTCGGCATTGTGCTGCCGACGGTCGCAGGCCCGCTGTAGACTTATTTATTTTGATACCGGTAAAATAAATGGGTAATAACTTGGGCAACATAAATAAGATGAATTATTTTACCCCCAATAAGCCACTAAGATATTATTCGCATTACCTCAATCTAGCCCTCAGGCTTTACCGAGGCTTGTTTTTAAATACGTTAGGTTTTAAATCCCCCTTAGTAAGCGGTCACAAATTGACCTATAACTGCAACCTAAGGTGCAATATGTGTCCCTTTTGGCAGAGATCTTACAAAGATACTTCACTCCAGGACGAAAAGCGCATAATTAAGGCACTATCCGACGCCGGCGTGTGCCTAATAGCATTTGAGGGGGGAGAACCCCTGTTGAGAGAGGATCTTCCAGAAATACTAGAGTATTCTAGGGCCTTGGGCCTGAATACAAGCATAATCACGAACGGCGTCCTACTTAATCGTAAAATTGATTCAATCGCGCCCTATATTGACGGATCAATCTACGTTTCCCTTGATGGAATTGGAGAAACACATGACAAGATTAGGGGCTTCAGGGGATGTTTCAATAAAGCTGTAGAGGGAATACGGAGTTGCGCCGGCAAGACATTCGTAACAATCAACACTACAATCATGAAGGAAAATGTTGGTGAAGTCCCAGATATAGTAAAATTAGCGAAAGAGCTCAAAGTAAGTATCTCACTTGCCATCGTATACAACTACGAAGACATTTCTATCGAGCAACTTACAAGCCAAGAAATAAAAAAGGTAGCCAACACGTTAATTGGAATGAAAAAACAGGGCTACCCCATTGTTCATTCTATTGATTACCTCAAGATTATGGGAGGTGAACAGGCTTGGAAATGTAAACCTTGGATGGTGATGAATGTTGACCCTGATGGTAAAATTATTCTACCTTGTTACTGTCTTAGTAACTATAAATCATCCACGAAAATCTCTAATGTAAGCATCAACTCATTATGGCGAAAATATGATTGGTCCAAGTATGAAGAATGTAGTAAATGTTCACTTCATTGCTATGTGGAGCCCTCTCTTATCCAATCATTAAATCTTAGAGCGTATCTGAACTGGACCCGACTCGGGCAAAAAATTTTTTCCTAGAAATCGAGCTGCTTATTCTCGCCTTAGCTCACAGTTGGCCGTATGACAGAACTTCATAGGCGTTGTCGCCGAGTCTATACCGGATAGTGGCGCCGAATTTGCTTCCCTCTCGCCCTAATAATAAATCGAGGGCTTCGTGATGGTATGTGTTACTTCCGGTTTCGGTTGAGAAGGAAAAGGTCACTTCGTCGCCGAGGTTTATGTCGAATATTCTCAAGGGATAGGCGCTGAGGACGTAATCATATCCTGGGCCGCCGGAAACCATTCCAGCCGCCGTATTCGTTTCATAGACTGTTTCCATTTCTTCGTCATAGCCGTTGGGCGTTATCATGGCTGCATGGACAAGTGTCGGATGCTCGGAAGGTTCCGTGTTCCCACCTTCTTGGTTTTCAATAAATACAACCTGGTCCCCCAGTTGGGCCGAATCTTCATTGTTCTCACCGTTGATGAAGGTAAAACTTTCAGACTTGGCGGTGATTGAACTGAGAGCATCGCCGTTGTAGATGGCCGGCTCATCGGGAAATTGGCCCCAAAACTGGAATTTGGTATAAAGGTAATCTTGATCGGCGCCGACGGTTAAACTCCTGAGATCGGTATAGGAGAACGGATAGGGGTCGGGATTGTCGGGCTTACCGCCGGGCTGGACGCTATTTTCTGGGAAATGATAAAAGTCGTTTTCTGGGTCCTCTATAGTGATGCCGCTCGACAGGGCGAGGTTGGCCTGCTGCAGCTGGGCGTCAGAAAACTGGCCGGTATGCTCACCATTATCTTCATTTTGGACATTGCCGCTATTTATTTCAAATGCCCACAACCTCACCAAAACGCCGAGCGCGACTAGTGAAATCACCGAAATAATGATCAGCCGTTTGTGCTGCTTGAAAAGCGATGGTATCTTTCCCATATTTTTCCAAGTCCCTGCGTAACTAATTATCTTTTGCCCTTCTTGCGGAGCGCGTAAATCATGATGAAAGACGGCAGGACGAAAATCGCCGCTATCATGGCGTATGAAACGACTACCGCTGTCAGCCCACCAAACCTGCTCAGCGCTGGCATCCTCGAAAGCACGAGCACGACGAAAACTCCAACAGTCGTGCCCATCGCCGCCAAAAGGGAAGTGCCAGTGTTCATAACAGTGTTTCTGATGGCATCCTCGGGTGACTTGCCGTGGGTCTTCCACTCCTCCCTGAACCTGTAGACCATCTGGATGCTGTAGTCTATCCCGGAACCTATGACGAGCGCCGATATCGCCATTGTAAGCACATCCAAGGACCACCCAAGCAGTCGCAGCGTCCCTAGTTCCAACACCACCACCAAAGTCACGGGCAGGATGGCCAGGGCACCCATCAACGGGGACCTGAAAATTAAAATCAAGACGATGAAGCAAAGGACGAGCGCCACTATCGTGGTGTTTATCATCCCGGACAAGATTCCGCCCATGATGTCCGCAACTATGGCAGGTTCGCCACCGACGGCCGGGGCTCCGTCTGTGGTCAGGTCCAATGCTCCGCTTGTAAATGCCGGGACACTGGACTTGATTATCTCAGTCGCCTGCCGCATCTCTTGGTCAGTCTTGGCGCCCGTGTAAAAAATTATCGCGGCTTCTTGATTGTCGCCCGTCAAAAGCATCCCCGCCTGTTTTTGGGTCGATGGCGTGCTCCTGAGGTTCTCTACGATCGCGGCGATTTCTGTTTCAGTGAGTGTAAGTACGTTCCTGCCAATGGTGTAAGAGAGGATTAGGTCGGCCAAGCTCAGCGAGCCAGTGATGTACTGATGGTCGGGGTTGTTTTCGTTGGAAATGACAGCATTTTCAAACATGTACATCGTCAGCAGATTGCTTGGACTGAACATGTTGCCCTTCGCCAGCACAAACAGGTAAGATTGACCGCCAAACATGTTCTCAATTTCAGTTTGCGTCTTCAGGGATTCAACATCCGATGGCAGGAAAGTTTCGAACGACATCGTCGTGCTCACACCGAGAGCAGCGACAGCGCTGAGAACCACAACGGCAACGACAATGATTACCACAACTCTTCTGTGGTGTTCTGCCCCGGTTGCAGCAATCGACAGCGCCCGGTCAACCCTCTTGCCTCTTTTCACAACGATGGCTTTCACTTTCCCGACTTTCTTGCCGTCCCTTAAGGTTACAATTGCTGGCAACAGAGTGGTTGCGAGAATGAAGTCGAAGAAAATCCCGAACGCGGCGAGAACTCCGAGCGTCTGTATTGGGGGGATATCAGAGATGGAGAACGAGCCGAAACCAATCACGGTGGTAATCATGCACGCGAGGATAGCCACTCCGATCGTCCTGACTGAAATTCCCATAGCATTTTTCGCGAATAATCCCTTGCCACGCTCCTCGTAGTACCTGCTGAGCATGTAGATTGAGTAGTCCACGCCCATCCCGAGCAGCAATGGCACCAGAGCGACATGTACCATGGTAAATTGCAACCCGAGGTATCCCATCGTGCCGATTGCCCACATGCCCCCCAGCCCGACTACCAAAAAGCACAGCAGAATGTCGGAAAACCGTCTGAACGTGAAGAAAAGGAGTATCACCACGAGCACCATGGCAGCGGGGATGAGAACGCTGTTGTCCCTGTTCATCATCGATGTGATGTCACCGTAGCTGGAGTAAGTGCCGCCGACGCCCAGCGTAAGGTTGGCATGGGACGTCTCGAAATTGTCAACCAGTCCCCTCAAAACATCGGTCTTGTCTATGAGTTCAGATCTTGTGAGTTGGTTATTCGTGTAAATCATGATGATGGTGGCTTTTCTGTCGGCTGTCAAAAGCGCGCTTACAGCCCCAGCAGTCTGTGGATTGGCCGAAATGTTGTCCAGCAAAGCTTTCACGCTGGCTTCAAGCATCTGGTCCGGCAGCAACTGGTAGTTTGGTACATACTGGAGCACAAGGTCCACGTACGAAGAGTACGTCACAGCATAGTTCTCAAGTCGGGGATCTGATTGCAGGGTGTTCTCCAACTCCAATATATTCTGGATAACCGTCGCGCTCGTGACGTTATCGGCTTCCAGGAGGATTATCTCAGCTGACACAGATCCAAATTTGTTTTCCATCTCGAGCGTCGTCTTCACAGATGGATAGTTCTCCGGTAGAAATGTATTGAAATCAGTGGTCATCGTAAGATTAGAAATGCCGTATGCCATGAACCCGGTTACCAAGATCGCGCACAGTATGACGAGGACCGGCTTTCGTTCTACCGCGCCCACAACTCCTTTAATCATTTTGTCACGTTTATCAGTTTTGAAAAGCGCTTAAATATCTTCTCATTAAATGCCAGCAAAAAGGATAAACAGCCGAAGCATAGGTTTAGTGGGATAATTTGTTGAAGGTTGCACTCATAGGTTGCGGTGCGATAGGCACGGTGCTGGCCAAGGCCATCGACCGTGGGCAGGCAGGGGAGGCGAAGCTCGGGTGGGTTTATGACTTGGAGCCCAAGAAGTCAAAAGCTCTGGCAAAAAAGCTGCGTTCGAAACCAAAGGTAGCAAGAAGCGCGTCCGAGATTTACGCAGACAAGAAATTGGACATGGTAATCGAGGCGGCATCCCAAGCCGCCGTCAAGCAATATTCCCTGGGCGTCATCCGCTCGGGCAAGGACATCATGGCAATGAGCGTCGGCGCTCTTTCAGACGACAAGCTTCTGAAGAACATGCTGGCAGCCGCCAAGCGGATGGGACGGAAGATATACATCCCATCTGGGGCCATTTTGGGGATCGACGGGCTGAAGTCGGCCGGAGTAGGCAGGATCAGAGAAGTAACCCTCACCACGAAGAAACCACCGGCCGCGCTGGCTTACAGCGAGTACATAAAAAAGCGCCACATTGACTTGGAGAAACTCAAGCGACCTCTGGTCGTCTTTGAGGGTTCTGCGCGCAAGGCAGTCAAACTTTTCCCGGCGAGCGTGAACGTTGCCGCCACACTTAGCCTAGCCGGCATAGGGTTGGACAAAACCAAGGTCCGCATCATCGCCGACCCAAAGGCCAGCCGGAACGTGCACGAAATCCGCGTGAAGGGCGAGGCCGGGGAGTTCATCACGGAAGCCAGGAACGTGCCTCTCCCAGACACCCCGCGGACAAGCCAGCTGGCAGCTCTTTCTGCCATCAGGACTCTGCGGAGCTTGAGCGAGTCCCTTCGCGTGGGGACATAATTTATAGCCGAGCCCCCTGCATACTTCTGGGGTTCTCACATGGCTCAAGACCTCAAGGCAGACATTCTGAAGCTCAAGAAGGAAAAGGACGCAGTCATCCTGGCGCACAATTACCAGAGGGAAGAGATCCAACTGCTTGCGGACTACATAGGTGACTCCCTGGACTTGGCGAGGTACTGCACGAAAGTCAAGCAGAAGTTGATCGTGTTTTGCGGGGTGGACTTCATGGCGGAGACGGCCGTGCTCCTGAACCCGGACAAGACGGTGATCATCCCTGCGCCAGATGCAAGGTGCCCGATGGCCGCCCAGCTTCCTGCAGAGCTCGTGCGGGATGCCAAAAAGAAGCACCCGAAAGCTGTGGTCGTTCTCTACGTCAACACCTTGGCGGAGGCGCGGGCGGAGGCGGACGTCACGTGCACATCCGCGAACTCCCCCCAAATCGTCAACGCGCTGGACGAGGATGAGATCATCTTCGGGCCCGACAGGAACCTGGCATGGTACACCCAGCAGCGGACGGACAAGAAAATAATCCCTCTCCCAGACCGTGGCTACTGCTACGTGCACAGGATGTTTTCACCGGCTGACATCTTGCTCTTGAAGGAGCGCCACCCCGACGCCGAGGTGCTCGTCCATCCAGAGTGTGACCCTGAGGTGCAGAATTTGGCCACCCACATCTGCAGCACGAGCCAGATGGTAACCCGCGCGAAGGCATCGCCTGCGAAGAGTTTCATCATAGGAACGGAGGTCGGGATGGTCCAGCTGCTCAGGCGGAATTTCCCGGACAAGGAGTTCATCCCGGCGCTGGAGACAGCCGTATGCAAGCAGATGAAAAAACACGACCTCCAGAGTCTTTACGAGGCTCTGCGTGACGTGAAGCACGTTGTGAAGGTGTCGCCAAAAATAGCCGGCAGGGCGCGCGCGGCAACGGAGCGCATGTTGGAACTTTCGGGGAAGGCTTCACATGACTGACCCGCTCGTTAGAAGGAAGATTAAGGAGATGCTCGCGGAGGACCTGGGTGCTGGCGACGTCACATCAGAATCTCTCATCTCTCGTGGCGCCAAAGTCAGGGCGAGCGTCGTCGCCAAACAGCCGGGGATACTCGCAGGAGCCCCGGAGGCGGTAATGGCCTTCAAAGAAATGCACGTGAAGGTAAAAGTCCTCAAGCAAGATGGGGCAAAAATCAGAGCTGGGGACGTGATAATGGAGTTGGACGGCTCGGCGCGAGGGATTCTGGCGGCCGAGAGGGTGGCATTGAACCTGTTGATGAGGATGAGTGGCATCGCCACGTCTACTCGGGAATTAATAGAAATAGCTACAAAGAAAAATCCCAAAGTCATTATAGCTGCGACAAGGAAGACGGCGCCCCTCCTCGCGCACTTCGACAAGCGGGCCGTCATAGCGGCGGGAGGGATGCCACACCGTTACAGTCTGAGCGACCACGTCCTGGTAAAGGACAATCATCTGTGGTTAGTAGGATCAGTGAAAGAGGCCGTCCGCCGCGCCAAATCTGCGAAGCAGAAGATTGAGGTCGAAGTGACTAGCTCGGAGGAGGCTCTGGAGGCGGCTAGGACAGGGGCGGATGTGATTTTGTTTGACAACATGACTCCAGCCAGCATCAGAAGGGCCATCAGAATTCTGGAAAGCAATGGCCTGCGCAAGAAAGTCAAGTTGGAAGCATCAGGTGGGGTAAACCTCTCGAATGTGGGGAAGTATGCAGCTACGGGAGTGGACATAATCTCATCAAGTTACATGACCATGCGGGCCCAGGCCATAGACATGAACCTGGAATTGAACGAAAAAGGTTAAAAAGCGCCGTTGAGAGAAAAAGCGTAGGATGAGGTGAAACAATGACAGACCTGACGCCCAATGGCCAGAAGATTTACGACGCGCTGAAGAAGCTCGGCGCCACGGACCCAAACACCCTGAAGACAGCCGACGACATCATGCGCACTTCCCACCTGCCTAAAGGGATGGTGAACAACGCGCTGATGGAGCTCGTCGCGAAGGGTTATGCGAAGAGGGTCGCTCGTGAAAAGGCCGCGGGCTACCACACGATGAAGTGACTGCAAGCGGTCGACCCGCTCCCGCGATTTTCAGATTTGCAGTATTGGCCAGTCCTAAGCAGGTTTAACCTTCTTGAGAACTAGGGATCTGATTTCGCTTTTTATCGAACAATACTTCCGGTTACCTCCCCCAAAATCAATTATGCGTTTTGCACAAGCTTGTCAGTGAATTAAAATGCAGGTGATAGAAGTTGAAAAGAACTGGCATAACTGAACTCCCGCTGCACGGGGGCAGATGCCCGCCATGGTTGTTCGGCCGGATGAAGCAGCTTAGCGGAGCAATCAGCGAGATCATAGTCCAGGAGTACGGCGGGCAGGAGCTCCTGCGGAGGCTTGCGGACCCGTTCTTCTTTCAGGCTTTGAGCTGTGTTATCGGGTTCGATTGGCATTCGAGCGGGACCACCACGACGACGATGGGCGCCCTCAAGGAAGCGATAGACCCGGAAGAACTCGGTGTCGCTGTCTGCGGCGGCAAGGGGAAGACGTCCAAGCGCACGCCGCAGGAGATCCAGGAGATTGCGGAAGTCTTTTCGATATCGTCCCAGAAAGTCGAGGGGCTGAAGTACGCGAGCAGGATGGCCGCCAAGGTGGACAACGCCTGCGTGCAGGACGGCTACCAACTGTACCACCACACGTTCATAGTCGCCGAGAGCGGTGAATGGGCGGTCGTCCAGCAGGGGATGCACGAGAGGGTGGCCAGGCGTTACCACTGGCTCTCCGATGGAGTCAGGAGCTTCGTCGAGGAGCCGCACTCTGGCATCGCTGGGGACCGAAGGGAAGACGTGGTTCTTGATATGACCGCGCGCGATAGCGGTGAGACGCGCAAGGCGAGCGTCGATCTGGTGAGGGACAACCCGAAACATTTCCTGCCGCACGTCAGGGAGGCGGAACAGCGCTCGCTAGACGAATATCTCGGGCGTAGCCCCCAAGTGCAAAAGCTGGTGATGCCGGCACCGCACGCGATAACCAAGCTCACGAAACAGACAGTTACGGCTCTACAGAGGGCTTACGAGATTCAACCTGAGAACTACGAGGAGTTGGTAGCGATTAGAGGAATCGGACCCAAGGCTGTGAGGGCACTGGCGCTAGTCTCTGATTTGGTTTACGGGAAGCCGCCGTCATGGAAGGACCCGGTCCGCTTTTCTTTCGCGCATGGCGGAAAGGACGGGGTGCCTTACCCGGTGGACAAGCCGACTTACGATAAAACAAATGAAATCCTCAGGGGCGCGATCCAGGAAGCCAAGGTTGGGCAAAAAGAACGGCTCGGTGCTTTGAAGAGGCTGCACGAGTTCCTCGGGTGAAGCCTTAAGAATTTGAAAGTCCAAATCTTGTCGGTCCCGCGGTAACTTCCTAAAACGCTGCAATTTTTCTTCTTTATAAACAACTTCCCCCCCAAGCATTGGCGGAACAGCGAGGGAGCAATCAATGAGAATAGACTTCAGCTCAAAGGAAAAACAAAAACAATTCTTTCGATTTGCAAAAAGAACTGGCACTTGGAAGGAACTTCATGAACGAGCTGTAGAAATGATGCACAATCCACCAAAATTCAGAGTATTTGAAGCGTGGGTTTACGGAAGATACTTACCGCCTTGTGAAGTCGTGAAAAATATTTATGGATTAATCAGTGGGAGTAAAGATTTGACCGAGCTGAACATCAAGCTGGTTTCAGATCACTGGGGGAGTGTTAAGGGCGGAAAAAATAAAATCAGGTTGCACGGTACAAATCTAACCAGAGCAGACAGAGTAAAAGGCGGGAAAAGCGTTCCTAAAGACCCTGAAAGACTGAGAAGGATATCTCATTTAGGATTTTTAAAAAGCACAAGACGCAAGTTTCTGGGGCCAAATGGGGAATTGGTGTTCAACAAACTGGAGAAAGAAGTTGCAGAATCATTGCATAAAAACGGGATTAGCTACGAATACGAGCCCATAATGTTGCTGGGGAAGTGGTTTGTTGTTCCTGATTTCCGCCTGAAAGGGAAAGTAGTTGTAGAATGTACTGGATGGACAAATATCGAGGAAAAATCATTTCAGTTAAGAAACAAAATAAAAAAACTCTTGGCGTCAAAAACAGTAAAGCGTGCGATAGTTGTTACTAACCAAGAGTTGTTTGAAGGCTACTGGAAGAACTTAAACGAGTTAGCCACCGTAACTACCGTCGAACGCCTAACTCAAGTGTTGAATGAAAATAAATGAAAAACAAATATTTATTCACTCCCGCCTCACTTTTAAGTGGTCCCGCGACCCGCGGTAAGGTGCTCAAAAGGCACCCCGTAAACTCAGCCTGGTTAGAGTGGTCGGCTGTAGGCCCAATGGCAGCCACCGACATGTCGGGAGTTCAAATCTCCCCCGCGGGACCATCTTGGTCATATTAACTTCACCCTCAGCCGCCAGCCGGTGCCGGGTTGGAATCAGGAGCCTTTGACATTATATTTTCTTATAGCTTAACCGTAATTGATTGTCTTATTCTCCCCTAACGTGATTACTATTGAGGGCCCATTAAGGAAATTCATGTCATCGAAAGCAGCGTGATTATATCTTTCGCTCATTGATTCAGCTTTCATCTTTAAAGTAATTCCCTGACCAACAGTTAGTTTGAGATTTTCCAAAGGATAAACACCTGTAACATAATTATAACCCGGTCCGCCAATCATTTTATTATCAGATAGATCGTAGTCGCCCAGATACCTATTTTCCTCAGGAAATTCGATGCCACTCGGATCTGTTTTGTAACCGTGATGTGCTCCTGGAGGATTGCCAGTAGTGTCATTCATGCGCATGCTAAATTCTAAAGCAATCTCTGTACCACCGTCGGACAAACATCCCGTCTGAGAATTGTTGTCAGCATCAATCATAGCACTGAATTCAGTCCAAGTAATCTGATCACCATTAATCGAAGGCCAATCATTATCTGACTCTGGCCATTGACCATTGAAAGTAGCTTTGACGTATAGATAGTTTTCATCAACGCCTACATCAACCTCTTTAATGTCAACGAAGTCGATTGGATAAAAAGAAGGATTGTCTCCCTGATCTCCGGTGGAAATCCAGTCTCCCGTCTGATCTATTATTTTTGTTCCTGATGAAAGTGCAATATTTGCCATTTCTTCAGAAACACTTGCATTGTTGCCCGTGTTGTCAACTATATTTTCTTGAGTGGGCTGGTTGTTTTCAGAGGACGGCACGTACGGCGGTGAGGCAGTTGCCTTTTGGCCGGAGATGAAAACATATGCGCCAGCGGTGGCTGCAACAACTGCCACGACCAAGACTAGAGCAACTATTGTGCTGAACCCAGATGTCTTAAGCATGGGATTACCAACAATTAAAAAGCCATGGCGTGGTTATAAACGATTATCTTTTTGCCACGGAAAGACTGGCACACAATGTCTGGTTAGAATCAGGAGTCTCCAACATTACATTTCAAAAAGAAAAGAGGGGAAAAGTTAACAGCACCAAGAAGGTTCCCCCCGCGGGACCACCCTCAATAATTTTAACTATTCGCGCCGTTAGTATCTGGTAGAGGGAGGCAGAGAAATGTCAACAAAGGATGCAGATATTGAGGAGGTCAAGGAGCCTACTAAATCTAAATGGTTAAAGAAACGGCTGAAGCGCAGATGGTGAAGTCAAGCAGTTTTTAATGGCGGGTGCGCAGATAGAGCTGGTCGGATGACGAAGATAATGGCCGTAGAGGACAGGCCGGAATCACTCGAGCTGATACGGAAAATCCTCGTGAAAGCTGGCTACGATTTTGTCGGCTGCGAGGACGGCGAGAAGTGCATAGAAAAATATGAGAAGGAGAAGCCAGACCTGATATTACTCGACATAATGTTGCCTAAGATGGACGGATACGAGGTCTACGAGCAGATAAAGAAGACCAACAAGGGGCAGAAGATCGCGTTCCTGTCCGCGCTTGACATCAGCGGGAGGGCTCAGGTGAGACTGTTCAGGCTCGGCATGCCGTCATACATCTCTAAACCCTTCACCCCAGATGAGCTGCTCACAAAAGTGAGAGAGGCACTTAAGAAGTGACAGTTGAAGTGTGGGTTGAATGATAGACCTCATAATAATCGTCCTGGTCGTGTTGAGCCTGCTGGTGCTGTTCGAGCTCATGGTGATAATAAACTCCCTCCGCTACACCAGGCAGCTGCTCAGGATCAAGGACAAGCACGAGGCTGAGCTGAGGCGTGCGCACGAGAAGTTGAAGTCTGTGGACAAGCTCAAGACGGAGTTCATGAACATCGCCGCGCACGAGCTCAAGACTCCTCTTGTCCCGATGGTCGGCTACCTCCACCTCATAGACAAGACCAGGCTGAACTCCGAGGACAGGGAGAACCTTGAGATAGCGATAAGGAACACCCAGAGGCTCCAGCGGCTGGTCGGCGACATCCTAGACATAGCTAAGCTGGAATCGAAGGTCATGAAGTTCAACATGGAGGACGTCCAGCTGGGCAGGGCGATAAAGGACGCGATTTCGAGCGCGGCCCCGTTCGCCAAGGACAAGAAGATTTACCTCAAGTCGGAGGCGCCGGCGAAGCTCCCGATCATCAAGGGAGACTTCATGAGGCTGTCCCAGGTCCTGACCAACCTCCTCAACAACGCCATCAAGTTCACCGACAAGGGTGGCATCACGGTCAGGGCCAGGAAGACCGGCGGCGAGGTTGTCGTGGAGGTGAGCGACACCGGCATCGGCATGGCAAAACAGGAGATACCGAAGCTATTCGCAAAGTTCTACCAGGCCGACTCGTCCGCGAAAAGGAAGTACGGCGGGACCGGGCTCGGGCTGGCCATCTGCAAGGAGATAATCAAGGCACACAAGGGCAACATATGGGTGGAGAGCGAGCTCGGGAAGGGATCGACCTTCGCCTTCAAGTTGCCGGTGAAGAGGTGAGGATGTTATGGTAAAGATAATGGCCGCGGACGACGAACACGACATCCTTCAACTGCTCGAGCGCATTTTGAAAAAGGAGGGCCACAAGTTCATAGGCTGCTCGACAGGCGGGGAGTTCCTGAAGCTGTACCCGAAGGAGAAGCCCGACCTTGTGCTGTTGGACGTGATGATGGCCGGAATCAGTGGGACTGACATATACAAGAAGATCAAGGGTTCGAACAAGAGACAGAAGGTGATATTCCTCACTGTCCTGGATATCACTCCCACGGCAGGCGGGGTCAAGACGGATGAGTTGACAGCTTACGTGGAAAAGCCGTTCGAGCCAACAGACCTGCTCAAGAAAGTCAGAGCGATTTTGAAGAAGTAGATTTTCGCGCACCAAGAGATTTAAACGTTGAAAAACAATTCATATTGGGTTGGCGGCCACGGCGGCGGGGCAACACCCGGTCCCGTCCGATCCCGGAAGTAAAGCCCGCCAGCGATTTGGGCTGTACTGCCTTGCGAGAGCAGGCGGGAACCCCAAGACGCTGCCAATCCACTTTTCAGTATTTCACAAATGCATTCAGTGAACAAATGTCTGTATAATTCACCTGATAATCTGGGAAGCGATTAACACCAAAACCGTCCCCATGGTCAGCCCTGCAGATGCGATGTGGCTGTGGCCTCGTCTTTGCGCCTCAGGGATGAGTTCATCACTTGTTACGTAGAGTACCGCACCTCCGGCAAAACCCAATGTTCCCACAAGCAGCCCGGGCGATATGTAACTTACGACTCCCCCTAAGAACGCACCGAGAGCAGTCGCAAAACTAACGATAAACGTTGCAAGTATTACAGTAGACTTCCGCACCCCTCCGGCGAAAAGAGGGATAGCTTCCGAAAACCCTTCCGGCGCATTGTGTAAGGCAGTGGCAAAAGTAACAAGGGCACCGAGAGGACCAGCCACTAAGAACCCAGCACCGATGGCGAGTCCTTCTGGGAAGTCGTGAATAAAATCACCAATGCATATCAGGGTTCCAATCCCTACCAGCCGTTTCGAGTCTGATTCCCCCGCGTGCAAGTGTGGTAATTTGATATCGATAATCATTAGACATATTACGCCAAGCACCAAACCCTCAATCGTCGCGGACGCGTTCGTAGCGAGCGCTTGGGGGATTATGTATACAAAAACAGCCGTGAGCATCGTCCCAGCCGTGAAACCAAATAAAAAACTTAGAACTCTATCGCTCGGTTTTTTAAAGAAGGTGCCTATTACACCGCCTACCAAAGTCGTGAGGCCGGCAACCAAGCCTAACAAAGTGGCGTCTATGACTGATGGCATTTAATCACCGTTCATCCTCGAATTTCAAAATAACATGTGCATCATTTGCTTTTGTGCTTTGCTAATATCCCGGGAGCTGAAACGAGAGCATGAAGCGCTGGCCGAGTAGAACTTTTAACGGTGGGGGAACTAACTAACTCTGGTGCCCTGGTGGTGTAGCCCGGTCTAACATGGAGCCCTGTCGAGGCTCCGCCTCGGGTTCGAATCCCGACCAGGGCGCCATCAGAAACGTTTAAAAGCCCATTTGTCCTGTTTAAATGGCTAAAAGAGGGACGAGAATCTTAGAGCCGCGTTTTGGGCCCGTAGCGCAGTCTGGCTAGCGCACCGGCCTTTTAAGCCGGGTGTCGAGGGTTCGAATCCCTCCGGGCCCGCTGGCTGGCTGTTTGATGGCGGAAGAAAAGAAGTATGTGCTGGGGCACGTGCTCGTGCCGAAACACAAGGTCCTGTCGAAAGAGGACGCGGAAGAGCTCCTCAAGAAATACAACATCCAACCGATGCAGTTGCCATTGCTCCACAACAATGATCCAGCCGCCGTGGCGATAGGCGCGCAGCCGGGCGACATAGTCAAGATAACAAGGGAGAGTCAAACGGCAGGAGAGGCCGTCGCTTACAGATACGTGGTGAAGGGATAGAATGATGGACACCTGGCCTGCCGTGGAATCTTTTTTCAAGGAGAAGGGACTTGTGCGCCAGCACCTCGATTCTTACAACAGTTTTGTCGAACAGGGGCTTCAGCAGGTGATGGACGAGGTCGGCGGCATAGACCTGGACATCGAAGGTGTCAGAGTAAAGTTCGGAGCAGTGAGGTTGGGTGAGCCTTCTGTAAAAGAAGCGGATGGCTCCCGCCCGGATCTATGGCCGAGCGAGTCCAGGATAAGGAACCTGAGCTACACCGTCCCAATCCACCTTGATATGAGCTTGGTGAGGAACGGCAGGGAAGAGCCGCCGCAGGAGGTCTACGTTGGAGAGCTGCCCGTGATGATAAAATCAAAGATCTGCAGGCTTCACAACAAAAGTTACGACGAGCTCGTGGAGTGCGGGGAGGACCCGCTCGACCCCGGAGGGTATTACGTGGTCAACGGCTCGGAGCGGGTGATAGTGGCGCAGGAGGACCTGGCCTCGAACTCCGTCCTCGTGGAAAGGGACGAAAGGGTCGGGACTGAGGTGGCGAAGGTCTTCTCGACCCACAGGGGCTTCAGGGCACTAGTGGTCGTGGAGAGGAAGCGCGATGGCCTGCTCAGGGTCGCATTCCCTGCGGTGCCGGGCCAAGTGCCTCTCGTGGTTCTGATCAGGGCACTCGGACTCGAGAGCGACAAGGAAATAGTGGAAGCCGTCTCGGACGACCCAGAGATCGTCAGGGAGCTGTTCGAGAACATCCAGGAAGCCGTGGAGGTGAAGAGCAAGGAGGACGCTTTCGACTTCATAGGCAAACGGGTTGCAATCGGCCAGCCGAGGAGCTACAGGCTCCAGCGGGCGCAGGAAGTTCTTGACAAGTACCTGCTGCCCCACATAGGGACCAAGCCCACCGACCGCTTGAACAAGGCCCACTACCTCGGGAGGATGGCGGAGCAGGTGATAGAGCTCGCCCTGGGTAAGAGGGGCGTGGACGACAAGGACCACTACGCCAACAAGAGGCTCAAGCTCGCCGGTGATCTTCTCGAGAACGTGCTCAGGCTCGCATTCCTGAACCTGATGAGGGACATAAAGTACCAGCTTGAGAGGTCGTTCTCCAGGGGGAGGGAGCTCAACCTCAGGACGGCTGCCCGCGCTGATGTCCTGACGGAAAGGATCAGGCACGCCCTGGCGACGGGGAACTGGCCAGGCGGGAGGACAGGCGTGAGCCAGCTCCTTGACCGCACGAACTACATAGCCACAGTCTCTCACCTGAGGCGCGTGGTTTCGCCTCTGAGCAGGAGCCAGCCTCACTTCGAGGCCAGGGACCTGCACTCGACCCACTGGGGTAAGATATGTCCATCAGAGACCCCCGAAGGTCCCAACTGCGGCCTCGTGAAGAACCTTGCACTGATGGCGGAGATCTCCAACGGCACCGACGAGGGGAAGGTAGAGCGCCTGATGTACAAGCTCGGAGTTTTCAAGATAGCCAAGACAAGCGAGAGGAAGGGCAAGACGACCGTTTACATCAACGGCCGGTTGATCGGGGTGACCGAAGACGGAAAGCGGCTCGCGGATGAGGTCAGGAAGCAGAGGAGGAAGGGGGCGCTGGACGAGCAGGTGAACGTTGCGTTCAGAGAGGACACGGACGCGGTCAGGGTCAACACGGATGCAGGGAGAGTAAGGAGGCCGGTGGTAGTGGCAGAGGGGAAGAAGTCCAAGCTCACCCAGGATCTCGTGGACAAGGTCAAGGCAGGGGAGCTCATCTGGAAGGACCTGATCAAGGTCGGCGTTATCGAATACATAGATGCAGAAGAGGAGGAGAACCTTTTCATCGCGATTAACGAGGAGTCCCTGGTCCCTGAGCACACCCACCTGGAGCTTCACCCGCTTGCAGTCCTTGGAATAAGCACGGCGCTCGTCTGCTATGCAGAGCACAACCAGTCACCGCGTAACACATACGGCGCGAACATGGCGAAGCAGGCACTCGGGCTCACGTCCACTAGCGTCCACAACCGCGTTGACACTAGGGGCTACTTCATGCACTACCCGCAGGTCCCGCTCGTCAACACGAAGGTCATGGACGCGGTCGGCTTCGACAGCAGGCCAGCGGGCCAGAACCTGGTGATAGCGATCACGACTTACGGCGGGTACAACATGGAGGACGCCATAATCGCGAACAGGAACTCGATAGACAGGGGCATGGGGCGGGTGACTTCTTACAGGATATATGAAAGCGAGGAGAGCCGTTACCCCGGCGGTCAAGTAGACAAGTTTGAGGTCCCGAAGGACGAGATAAGGGGGTATGCTGACACGAGCCTTTACCGAAACCTCGGGGAGGACGGCATAATCGAGTCCGAGGCGGTGGTGAAGGGTGAAGAGGTCCTGATAGGGAAGACGAGTCCTCCGAGGTTCATCGAGGAGATAGACGAGTTCGGGCTGGCGATGGAGCACGGACGCAGGGAGAGCTCCATAAGGGTGAGGCCGAGTGAGGCAGGGGTTTCCGACCTTGTCCTCCTGAGCACGACCCTTGAGGGCAACAAGTATGCGAGGGTCAGGGTGAGGGACTCCAGAATCCCGGAGATAGGGGACAAGTTTGCGTCAAGGCACGGCCAGAAGGGGGTCCTGGGCATAATCCTGGACGCCACCGACATGCCGTTCACTGAGAACGGAACTATCCCGGACCTTGTAATCAACCCGCACGCCCTTCCTTCAAGGATGTCTGTCGGAATGCTTCTTGAGATGATAGCGGGGAAGGTCGGCGCGTCCTCAGGCAAGGTGATGGACGGCACTCCGTTCAGCGGCGTCCCTGAACTGGAGCTGAGAGAGATGCTCAAGAATTACGGGTTCAAACAGACGGGCAAGGAGATAATGTACAACGGAGTGACCGGAGAGATGATCCCGGTGGAGGTGTTTGCGGGGGTCTGCTATTACCAGAGGCTCCACCACATGGTCGCGGACAAAATCCACGCCAGGGCTCACGGCCCCGTCCAAGTCCTCACCCACCAGCCGACTGAGGGGCGGGCGAGGGAAGGAGGCTTGAGGTTCGGAGAGATGGAGAGAGACTGTCTGATAGGGCACGGCGCCGCCATGCTTCTAAAGGAGAGGCTGCTCAACGCCTCTGACAGGTACACTGCACTCATCTGCGGCAAGTGCGGGGACTTCGCGTTCTACGACAGGAAGAAGGACCGCACGTACTGCATGAGGTGCGAGGAAGATTCCGAGGTTTATGAGGTCGAGATGTCTTACGCATTCAAGCTTCTGTCGGATGAGCTGAAATCTATGGGCCTTCTACCGCGGGTGAGGCTCAGGGACAAGGTGTGAGTTCATGAGATCGCTGAAGATGATTAACAGCATAGACTTCGGCCTGATGTCCTCTGATGACATGAGGAAGGTTTCTGTCACGAAGATTGTCACCGCGGACACTTACGATGAGGAGGGCTACCCGATAGAGAGGGGGTTGATGGACTCGAGGCTCGGGGTAGCTGACCCTGGACTGAGGTGCAGGACCTGCGGGGCGAAGGCAGGGGACTGCCCGGGGCACTTCGGTCACATAGAGCTCGCGAGGCCGGTCATCCACGTGGGTTACGTAGAGGTGGTGCACGACATTCTGAGGGCCACTTGCAGGAACAAGGACAAGTGCGGCAAGCTCCTACTGTCCCAGGAGAAGACAAACAACTTCAGGCAGAGGATAGAAGAAGAAAGGCGGGCTGGCGGAAGATGGTGGGAGATCGC
>Ga0315279_10003766_pt1 | contig 20801 bp, 16 predicted proteins | sample YL17G06_20_MG_FD_203694 | JGI IMG/M metagenome (GOLD analysis project Ga0315279, IMG submission 203694) | Sediment microbial communities from Yellowstone Lake, YNP, Wyoming, USA - YL17G06_20 | ecosystem: Environmental > Aquatic > Freshwater > Lake > Sediment | place: USA: Wyoming | collected... | reverse complement strand
CTGAAGCCCTCGGGGATGAGTTCCAGGCGGTCCGCAGGCTGGCGGCTGAGGCTCTTCGGAAGATGGGAGATGTCAGGGCGGTGGGGCCCCTCGTCGAGGCTCTGAAGGACGAGGACGCGGATGTCCGCATGCACGCCTTGAAGGCCCTCCGCAGGATCGGGGACCCGAGGGCGGTTGAACCCCTCGCCGGGATGCTGAAGGAGAAGGACAAGGCGATCAAGCTGGAGGCCGTTGTGGCCCTCGGGGAGATGCCGGATGCCAGGGCCGTGAACCCCCTGATTCAGATGCTGAAGGACGAGGAGGTCGAAATCAGGAGGGCGGCGTCGGAGACCCTGAGGAAGATCGGGGGACCCTCAACCAGGTCCCTAGTCAAAGCCCTGAAGGATAAGAACGGTTTCGTTCGAAAGTTCGCGGCGGACCTGCTCGACGGGATGGGGTGGAAGCCCGAGAGAGACGAGGAGAAAGCCCACTACATGATAGGGAGAGGCGAGAGGAGCAGGTTGATCGAGATGGGTGAAGCCGCCATAAAGCCCCTGGTTCACTCGCTAAGTTATATGGAGAGCTTCGATCGAAGGTTCGCGGTCAAGGTTCTCGGAGAACTCCATGACAGGAGAGCCGTCGAGCCCCTCATCAGGGCCCTCGAGGACGAGGACGCACAGGTCCGCGAGGAGGCCGCCTGGGCCCTCAGCAAGATCGTCGACGAGAGGGCCGTCGAACCCTTGATCGAGAGGCTGAACGATATCCAAGCGGTCCGGGTAAACGCTGTAATCGCCCTCAGAGAGATAGGAGACAGGAGGGCTATTGAACCGCTCATTCGCGTGCACGAAGCTGGAGCTGTGGTCGAGATGGGCGACGTGGAAGTCGCTGGAGCCCTCATAGACTGGTTGTTTCAATCTGAACCTGTATTGGAAACCCGAAGAGGCGTCGAAGCGAGGACTGAGCGGATGAAACATATCTTCGGTGACTACACGGAACTCGTCGTGGAGGCATCCGCGGTAAGCGAACCAAAAGACGAAACGTATGAAATAAGTATGGAGGCTGTCAAGAAACTGTGCGAGATCAATACGCCGATTTCAAGCAACATCCTCCATAAAGTATCGGCGAAATCGGATTACCTCGTATTCAAGGGTCACGATGAGATAAACACAGATTACCCCGTATATGACAGGACAAGCTTTGAATCTCAGCGCGAGATGGCGAGGAACGAACTGGGGAAGAGGGGGAATCCACCCTACGACCCCAAAGTCTACCTGGACAGAGATGCGTGGAAGCTCGCGCGCGCTTCCGTAAACCAGTTCACCAAAGAAAATTAAGAAAAATACTTGATTAAGCCATTTCAGGGAGAAATTTACCAGAAGATTATGGGTACCCTGATCTTGACGGCCTCGACCGGGCACTCCTCCTGGCAGATGAAGCACATCTGGCACTCGTCCTCGTAGGCGACGACCGGCTTTCCCTCATCCTCGTCCCACGAGTAGACGTCGAGGGGGCAGACCTCGTAGCAGTGCCTGCAGCCCGTGCACTTCTCCTCGTCGACGTTGACCTTCATGGCTGCACCTCCTTGACGGCGAGGTACTCGTCGCGGGTCGGCACCCTCTGCTCCGCCGTCTGCCTCCTGGACAGCCTCATCTCGCCGCCCTCCTTCCTGATGACCACCCTCTGACGATGCCACGCCGGGTCCTGGTCGGGGTGGTCGATCCTGTGGTGGAAGTGCCTCCCGTATGGGACGGTCTCGGTTCTATAGAGTGCCGCGGCCATGTGCATCTCGGCGACATCCATGATGTTCCTCGCCTCCACCGCCCTCATCAGTTCATGAGGATTCTTGGCGATCAGCTGGGGTAGGACTCTCTCCCTGAGCTCTCTTATAAGCTTAAGGCCATGCTTCAGCATCCCCTCGGACTTGACGACGTTCCCGTACCGTGTCAGGACGGCTCGGACCTTCTCCTCGAGCTCCTGCGGGCTGATGCCGTCCACGCGTTTCACGGGAGCCAGCGCCGTCTCCTCAATGTACTTCAATTGTCCTTTATCGACTGACAGCAACTTGGACTGGGCGGCGTGCTTGGCGGCGGCCTCTCCCGCCCTGCGGGCGAAGACGAAGGCGCCTGAAAGGCTATCCATCCATATCTCGTCGCCAGCGGCATAGAGGCCCTTCATGGATGTGCCACCATTGTACCTGTAGTCTGGGCCACCGAGGAAGCCTATCGGCGTCGGTATCGCCTCAACCAGGGCCTTCCTCGGGTCGAGGCCCCTCTGCCTGTATGACTCGAGGAGGTAGATGTCTGGGTAGTGCTTCTCCAGGCTCGCGTAGGCGTCCCTCTTCTTTATCTGCTCCTCAGAGAGGCCTGTGGCGTCCCAGTAGATGGGCCCGTTCCCCTTGAGGACCTCCAAGTGCATCGACCAGAGGCGGCCCCACCTCTTCGCGTAGGTCTCCTTGAGGAACTCCTCTCCCCTGTAGTTGACGCACCTGCCGCCCCAGTACCTCCCCATGGTGTTACCGATCATGTGGTCGGTCCTCATCAGCTCCATCATGGTCATCTCGACGCCGGCGCGGTAGCACATGCCCCTGCCGTCTCCGCTATTCGTGCCGACATCGCGCATCCAGAACCAGTTCCTCCCCGGGGCGACAATGTATGTTCTGCTAGAGGAGCCCGTGCACATTACGACGGACTTGGTATTGAAGGCGGTGAGTTCGCCGCTCCTGACGTTCATCCCCACGACGCCGACGACATGGTTGCCCTTGGTGAGGAGGTCGACGGCCATCGTCCTCTCTGCAACCTTGATGCCGTGCCTCCTCAGCTCTGCGACGAGGCATTTCTTTATCGTGCCTCCCTTCACCTGTACGCCCGACTCCATCCGCTCGCCTATGAACCTCTCCCAGTAGTTCGCCCACCCGCCGTCCGACGTCTTGTAGATCTCGAGCCCCCATTTCTCAAGGTCCCTGACTATCGCCGGGAACTCCTCCGCTATAATGTACTTATCTAGGGGCCTCTCGATCCCCGACCAGCCGGAGGAGGATGAGAGGTAGCCCTCGACGAACTCCTCTGACGTTGGGCCTCCGGGCATGTTTGTTATTGGGTTCAGCTCGCCCGTGTGGTGACCCATAGCGAGGTTGCCGCAGCTCCTGAGGATGGCCTTCTCGATGATTAGGACCCTGTCCGTGAACTCGCTCGCCCTGATGGCGGTCATGCTACCGGCGGCTCCGGCGCCGACGACCAAGACATCCGTCTCAATGGTCTTCATAAGTATCTGAAATTAATCTTAACCTTAGTTTTATATGAAAATTCAGTGATGGATGTGGTCAGATCGAAGCGCCTTTGATTCTCACTTCGAAAAATCGGGGAAAAGGGGATTTTAAACGCGCTCCAGTTTGAAGATCACGGGGCGGAGGCCGTCTGTGCAGCAGGAGATCATCGAGCCCTTCTTCCTGACCCATGGAAATTCGCCGCCCATAGCAAGGTGAACAACGTCGCGCTGGATGTCCGCCCAGGCCCAGCTGCAGAAGCCCTCCGGAATTGCCATGCCTTTTGAGGTGAACTCTTTCCCCTCCGGCATCGCATTACACGATGGCTGCATATCCTCGACGGCGTATTCTCTGAATATTTCGTTGGTTGGAACCCTCTTGAGAACGGTAATCTTGACGTCTGAAAACTTCAATGTGGATCACATTATGTTTCCGGGCGATGTATATCAAAAATTCTATCGATGAGTGCACTTGGCTCGCGCATCGCACTCGCGTCGGGCGAGTGCTTCGCCTATTGTAGAATTGGAATCGAACAAACAGCCATGATGACGTGAAGGATTAAGAATGAAGACTTAGGAAGAAGTGCTTTTCGTGCTGGATGAGCTTCCACCAGCTAATAATATTAATCCACCTATGAATGACAAAAAGAAACCTATCCCGAGTCCCCAGCTTAATGACGCACCAAGCAAATTAATGCTACCTCCCAATGCATTCCCGCCCTGCGGTAAGGACATCAAGCCCGCAGCGAAGATGATTACTCCTATGATGTTCATTAAGCCACCGACTATCGCCATCCATCCCTTCCCTATTGCTGCGCTAATTATCCCGATGACTCCTGCACCACCAACTAGATAGATGCAGGCCACAAATTGACTCGGGAGTTTTATGTTGATTGAACCATACCCTATGCCGTCCATGAGCTTTGCTAAATCCATTAAGGAGATGTTCAACGAGGCAATCGGCGAGGAAAAAAAATACCAGGGCAAAACCATTGAAATAAATATATTAACGCTGCCAATCGCAGCTATACCTTTGTTCATTTCGCCACTAAACTCTTTTCTTCGTATTCGAGTTAAAAGATTATCTAAACATTAATTGAGATTTAATTAAAAACAGGTAAACAATTCGAACAATCTTGGAGATCTCTAAAACTTATTTAGGGTAATAACTTCTCCACCCTATGGGAAAATCATGAAATTATTTATTCAACTCCGCCGCCGCGTACTGTCTGAAGATCTCATCTGTCTGAAGCTGCTTCAGAACGGTTATCTTCACGTCGCTGATCTGCGCACCGATCACATGGTAATTGCGGGCTGAGGCTTATTTCAATGGTTTTTCAGGAAGCTTTGGTGCCGCTGGTGTGATTTGAACACACAACCCCTCGGTCTTCAGCCGAGCGCTCTCCCAGGCTGAGCTACAGCGGCGCGTGAGATACTGAGGAACCCCAAATTCATATAAAGATTACTGGGGCCTGGAGGACGACGCCGCCCGTCCACATCCGGACCGCCGCAAAAGAGAGTAGGGGGTAGGGGACCTACACTTTCCAATCCAAGTTGAACCCGTTCCTCCAGATCAATACTCTGAGAAAACTTGCGATTGAGATCAAAAGCCAAAGAGGATTGTATACATAAAAGAAAAAGACGAACTCAAGAAGGTTGAAGGCGTAGCCGAGACGCTTGGAGAAGTAGTAAAAAATTATCGCAAAGCCTGCGAAGAAGATTAGAGACATAGTGAGAAACTGTGTAAAGGCAACACCGACGAGGAGCGCAGTCATCGGCGGCACTACGAGAAGCTGCTTACTCGCGAGAAATAAGAGAATGAAACTGACCACGCTCACATAAAAATGATCAGGGACCGCAAAGATCGTCATTATCAACGGAAGGCTCGGGAAGATGATTAGGAGTGCGGATAAAACCACAATTGGATGTTTAATGATGCTCCCGATCAGCTGCTTATAGTAGCGCCTAAGCCATAAGCCGAGTCCGATCCCCCATCTCTTCCTTTGCTTAAACCACACTTTCCAGCTAGAATCAACTTTGTTGTGAACCTCGATTCCCTCGGCGTAGCCGAACCTGAGCCTTTTTAGGTAGGCCTTCATAGCGATGCCCAGATCCTCGCATATCTCTCTGTCAAATCCTCCGATTTTCCCCATTGCTTCTCGTCGGATGGCGAAGGCTGCCCCGTTAATCCCAAGGCATTGTCCAAGATAGCGTGAGAATAAGAGATTTGCGAAATTGGCGCTCAGGTAATCGTAGTTGACTATTCGGGCGATGAAGGAGTCCCTGATGATCTTTTTCTTGATCTCGATGATATCGAAGCGGTTCATCTCATCTGCGACGAGGCTAAGAAATCCCTGTTGGTGCAATTCGAGATCGCTGTCGAGGAAGAGGAGAATGTCGCTGTTCGTCTCTTTTACAGCAGTGTTCAGCGCCGCCACTTTCCCCTTCCTTTCTCTACTCACAAAGAACCGCACCTTCTCCTCAAGAGAAGCCACGAGTCTCTCACTTGCCTGCGTGGGCTCATCAATACAGACTACAATCTCTTTTTCTGGATAAGGGTCCTCAAGTAGGATCCTAAGCATAGGTTCCAGTTGCATTGATTCCCTATAGACAGGGATATAAACTCCTAACTTCGTCAAGCTTCATCACTTAAATCATTGGTATATTTCTCTAGTGGAACGAAAACTAAGGAAAAAGCAAATTCATCCACCTCCCAACAAAGCCTTTGCTAGGAATGGCGCTGAGCCTAAGAGATACACGGCGCATGTGCTGAGGCTCGTAAATTGCAGATAGCGATCGGGTTTCAGTAGAATTTTGTGAGCTCCAAACGCGATGCTGAAGATGATGAGATACCTATAGTCAACGGCAAAAAGGATTCCCGCCAGTAATCCCCAATGGCTGTATAGTAAAAAGCGAAGTAGTTTTTTCACGTTTGTGTATCCGATCCAACAAGCAGTTGTTTTTGTTCCGGTAATGAAGTCCGCTTGAAAGTCGTCGAGGTGATTTTGCAGTTCAAGCGTTATGGAGTGGATAAAAAGAGAGGTACCCACGATTATTGTTAGGGTAGTGAAATAACCTGTGATTGATGCTCCATATAGGTAGAGGAGGACTCCACCGAATAGCCCATGGGAGATGATATCCGCCAGAGGACGAGATTTGAATCTAAGTGGCGGAGCCGAGTACGCGCCACCCAGAAAGACGAGTATCGAGTAGAGGATGAAGTGGATACCTCCAAACCATAAATATGCAAGGGATAAGCCGACGATGGCCAGAGATATGGACTGAGCTAACCCCTCCCTGAAGCCTAGACGCCCCAGAGCGATAGGATTTTTTTCCATTTTCGGACCCTGAAGATCGCTGCTTACATCGAAGTAGTTGTTGATTGAGAACGTGAAGGCGAGGTACAGGGCTATGGTGATGGCGAACTTGAGGCCATCGTTGATGAAGTAGCTGAGTGGTGTAGATCCGATCCTCCCACCGAAGCCTAAAAACGCCATTCCGAAGTAGGCGGCCCAGTCACCGACTCTAAGGTTATAATAGTAGGGGAGGCTTCGTTGGAAAGTGTTTTTTACATATCTGACTCGTTTGGACCAATCGTTTGTATTTGGATACACGTTTTTTCGCCACCGGTTAAATTTACGTATGCAGAAAATAGTTCATATATGTGTATAAAGGTATTCATAGCAGTTGATCGGAGTGACAGGCAAAGTGGGTAATCCAATAAAGGTCATTTGTATTTGTCAGAGAACAGTTCGGGGAGGCGGCTCTTCGCAGGGAGGCGTCTCGCGCGCGCGGGGTGGAATATTTTAACGATGCTTCGCGAGGAGGAAAAGGGACGACTCGGTTAAGACGGAACCTGTTCTGGTGTGCTTTAGCTGTGATCTGGTTATTTGCCTTTTTGTTATTTATTTTAGTGGCAGTTAAGATTTACAACTTCGGAGCTGGAATTCTTTATTGATGAAAGCTGAGCAAGGAAAATGCGGGACTGAGGAGATATGTCATTTAAAAGGATTTTACAGATGTAACCAAACGCGCACGCTGTTATTTACAAAGATTTATCAGATTTCATAATTTCCAGACATCTTAAGATAGAGTATGCGGCTCTACTAATGCCAGCACTTCTTTTAACCGTATCCGTTCCAACTGCGTAAAGATTTTTTATTGGTGTTTTTACATCTCCAAATCCGGAATTAAGAGCCCAAGATGCCTTCTCTGGAACTAACTCTTGATAATGAATCATATCAATATATTTTTCAATACTTGGGATAGTGTTGAAAATCGTATTCAAAGCCCTTTTCTTGATAATCGCGGAGTGGTATTCATCAGGCAGTATAAATGAAAACCCAACAAGTTGTTTTCCTTTTGGCGCTAATTTTGGATTATAGTTTGACGTTGAGGCAACCCATGCATAAGGGTCTGAATTAATCCACATCTGTGAGCCTTGATTTTTAAAGATGTTTTTTGATAGACCAAGCCAGATTGTTAAGGAGTTCATGTTTTTTATAGACTTCAAGTTTTTAACATATGTTCTCGGGAAATTTTTGTATAGGTCAGGTAGATTTGATGAGAATCCAGAGTAAATCACTGTGGTACAATCATAACTACCATTTTTTGTATCTACGCCTTCAATTTCTTCGTTGCCTTGAATCTTTATTACTTCTTCATTGGTTTTAATTTCAACCTTGTTTTTCGGGAAAGAGCTTAGAATAGAATCAATTATGGATTGAAGACCGTTCGTGGGATATCCTTGGTCTGTAGCCCCTTCTGTGATGAGTAGATTGTATAACTTTTCCACATGGGGTATTGTGGTTGGTTTATTAGTTTTATTATCGATGAATCTTGAAATTGGGGCATTTTCTACAGATGTGCCAAGCATAAAGTAAGATAGCCAGTCTAAAAATTTTTTAGTTGTGTTTGAAAGATCAGATGGAAGTACATCATTTAAAGATACGGTCGATAAATCCTTGCCAATATTCATCATATAAAATGTATTAAATAACGCTTTCATAAGGAATAATCTATCTTTAGTGGGGAGTAGATCAAACTTGATCCAGCTTTGAATGTTCCATGGAAATGGCTTAATTTTCCCATTAATTCGTACATAATATTTTCCAAAGGGAGTAAATTCTGGGATAACATCAAAGTATTTGTTCATCAGCTCTCTTAATGGCCCTTTTTCAAGTCTTGTTATTGCGTGTACTCCAGTATCAACAAAGTAACCATTAACATTATAAGACCTACATACACCTCCAATGTAATCATTTTTTTCTAGAACCAATACTTTTTTTCCTTTTTTTGATAGTGCCAAAGCTGATAATAAGCCGCTAATTCCAGAACCTATTACAATAACATCATAATCATTCATAGTTATTAACATGCGCGCACGCAATCTAGCCTACCTTTCCTTCCCTGATATTCCTTGTCAGAGCATCACAATCATATAGAGGCGTGTTTTTCTCGGGGTCGAGAGGCTTAGCGAACCTCTTCTCGGCTTCCGCCCGGTGAATATTGTTCATTGTACAGAACGGAATGATCCTGCCATCCGGCGTAGCGTAGTGAATAACGCAGCGTTGAACCCTCTCCACATCGAAGTTATACGGGTCCATGAAGTGCATCGAGCCTATCATCACCATGTTATGGTGCAGATCACTCAGGCTCTCATAGCTACCGCTCCTCAGAACAGGCAGAAGATACTTACGGAAAGTACCCAGCTCCACGTTCTCGACGGCACCCGTTATCGCTGAGGCCTTGGCGATGGTCCTGTGACCCGACTCGAACCTCCTGTTCGCGTCCCTCATCGAAGCCAACATACCATCGACGTTCAGATACTTCGTGATGGGCTCAACCTTGTCACCCTCCAGCACGAGGTACGTGGCCATGCCACAGTGGGGATGGGCGCTGAAATCGACGTACTGCTTCTTCTTTATGTGGCTGACGAAGTCGATGAAAGGCATAGCCGTGGGTACGGGGAACCAGTCACCCTGCTTGATGAGGCCACCGGTCTGCTCCTCGGCGAGGCGCATGAGGTCCGGAATGGTGACGCGCATCTTCTCCCGCTCCTTCGCGTTGATCCTGCCGGTGATTGCAACGGGTTGGAAGTTGACGCATCTGACCACATCCCTGTTCTCGACCGCGAACCGGATTATGTCGCCCACCTGATCCGTGTTGACTCCGCCGACTAGAACAGGAACAAGGACGACGCTGCGGAAACCGCTTGCCTTCAGGTTCCTCAGCGCCTGTTTCTTTATGTCTAGTAGGTCGAAGCCGCGGGCCACCTTGTAGGGCTCAGGCGTGACGCCGTCGAACTGTAGGTAGACGGTGCTTAATCCCGCCTCCTTGAGCTCGCGACAGTAGTCGACGCTCTCCGCCATCTTGATCCCATTGGAGTCTACCTCCACGTGTTGGAACCCATACTCATTCGCCATACGCACCAGATCCGGCAGATCCTCCCTGACCGTCGGCTCCCCGCCGCTGAACTGGAGGGCGGGTGGCGGCACCGGTTTGTTCGCACGGAGGTTCTCCATGGTCTTCCTGATCTCCTCCTTGCTCGGCTCGTAGAGGTAGCCGGCTGCTCCCGCGTGTGCGAAGCATATTAGGCATCGGAGGTTGCACCTGTTGGTGACATCGATGATCGCGAGTACCGTGGGGCTCTTGTGTTCGGGGCAGATCCCGCAGTCGTAGGGGCAACCATTCACCTTCTCTGTGCGGGGGTTGCTGAGCTTCTCTCCGGGTGCCTCATATCTCTGAGCCCGTTTATACTGCTCGTAGTCGCCCCAGTAGAGGTCTTTCCATTCTCCATGGTCGACGCAGGTTTTTTTAATGTAGACCTTGCCCTGTTCCTCGTATATCTCGGCGGGTATCTTCTTCAGGCATTCGGGGCAGAGGCTTTCAGTATCCTTGATCTTCATTTTAATATCCCGCATCTCGCGCTCATCGCTTGTACTTGGATACACGTTTTTCGCCACCGGTTTAATTTACGTATGCAGAAAATAGTTCATATATGTGTATAAAGTTATTCATAGAAGTTGATCGGAGTGACAAGCAAAGTTGGTAATCCAATAAAGGTCATTTGTATTTGTCAGAGAACCCTTCTTCAAAAGGTGATTTCACCTCCTGCTCTTTAGAAATATGTGGATAGTGGAGATATGTCAAAAAGGATATTACTGGTAAAACCAAACGGGAAAAAGGGCCTCGGTTTTCTAATAGACGTAATTCCCATAGGCTTAGAGTATATCGCCGCTTTAATAGAGAGAGAAGTTGAAAAAGTCTGGATAATAGATATGGAGTTTGAAGGACAGCCGTTCCAGCGTTTCCTCGAAGATTTTAATCCTGATTTAGTCGGTATCACGATGTCAGCAACCGATCATTATGAAGGGTTACGTCTTGCTAGGTTAGCTAAAGAAAAAGGTGCTAAAACAGTATTGGGCGGCTATCATCCAACCGCCATTCCAGATGAACTATTGTCATACCCACAAGTCGATATCGTCATCCGGGGTGAAGGTGAACTCACGATAAAAGAACTTGTACAAAGAGGCTCTCCAGAAGACGTCCTCGGTGTTTCTTACAAAATAGGCGAACAAGTAATCCATAACCCCGACAGGCCATTAATAAAAGATCTAGACGCTTTGTCCTTTCCAGCGAGGCACCTTCGAAGGCACAAGTACAGAGACCATGCGAATAACAATGGCAGAGAATTTGATGTCATAACCATGTCACGCGGCTGTTGGGGCGCGTGCGCCTTTTGCTGTGAGCCGTACATGAGTAAAAGGTGTATGCGGTTTAGGTCCCCTGAAAACATCATGGAGGAACTAGCCGAAATCGTATCGTTCCATAAAAGAAAGCCGCTACACCTATTCGCAACGGATCCTCATTTTATAGGTGACCCGGAAAACATAGATCGATTATGTGATTTATTACATACAAATAGATTGGACATAACGTTTTCCGTCATGACAAGGCCTGATAGCATCGTTAGATACCCTGAACTCATTAGGAAAATGTGTGACAACGGCATTCTTAACTACGAGTTGGGTATAGAAAGCCCCAACCAAAAGGATCTGAATAACGTAAAGAAAGAAATAACACCCGATATTCAGAGAAGGGCTGTAGAAATATTGAGGGAGAACGGTGCAAACGTATCAGGAACGCTTGTCATTGGTTTACCTGATCAAAGTGAAGAAGAGATAAAACAGTTCCCAGTTCATGCCAAGGAAATCGGTCTGATAAACTGTGCGTTCGGCATCGCGACACCGTTCCCCGGAACCGAGTTCTATGAGGGCCTAGAAGCGAAGGAGATGATCTTCGAGCGAGACTGGACGAAATACGACGAGATGCACTCCGTTTTTAGGTTAAACTCTATGAGCGCTGAGGACCTTGAGAGACTTGAGAGCTACTGCATGGGCAGGTTCTGGACCCTGAATACGTTCTTCGACAGGGCCAGCGTCCTCCTGAAGAGATCTGGTGGCAAGCTATCACTGTTGGACTTTACAAGGGATATCATCGGGAAGCTTGCCTTCGCCAAGGACGCGGGCTACGACCTTAGAGAGAGCAAAATCAAGGACCACATCGAGGTGATCTTGGATGCAATTGTGGACGCCGAAAAAGAGGATAAAGAACGGAACATTCAAACATGCGATGTCATAGAGGCATCGAGGTTCCTGAAGATATTAGGGCCTCAGACCATCCAAGTTACCCTGTCCTACGGGGCAAAATCGGCAAGCTACGTGATAAAAACCACCGGGGAAAAAGTGGAGTACATAAGAACCATTCCGGGTAGACAGGCGGAGTCAACTATAGACATCAACGTAGACCTGGATCAGACGATTGATTCACTCAGCAAAGACTCCCTGTTGAGCCTCGTCGGTTCAGTTTCTCCATTAGGTACGACACGTAGCGTCGAGGGTGTCTTTAACATGCTTAGGCTATGCACCGCGTTGACGACGGACCTGGGGTACTCGTATTTAAACGAAAAATTGAGGCGATCAATTGATTAACATCGAGAAAAGGAGCAGTACACTGGATACCTATAGGCTGTTAAATGAACTTTCCAAGATAAATGGCCCGAACGTTGACGGCGCGCTTCTTGATCGCATGATGTACAACTCGGAAAAGCTTCCTCCCTTGGGGAAAGAGTACTGGTGGTTCCTTTTCTTCGATGAGAAGGGGGAAAATCCCCTGCAAATGATGTTGTTGATATTCAGGAAGTATGGCGGGAGGATACTGTTTAACGACAAGGAGATTAGGCTCAGAGACCGTGGGAACAACGAGTTCCAAGCGGTCACAGCAGGCTGGGTGTTTGATGGCGAGAGGCTCCGGGACTTGGGCGATACGAACGCCGTTGTCAGGATCAAAAGGAACGAGTTAATTGCGGAGATATCCAGCCTGAAGATGACGCTCGTCGGCGGATACCCCGACTATGAGCTGAGGGTGGGCGACATAATCGATTTGGATATAAAAAAGTCGAATTTTCTCGAAGATAGGGAAGCACGCGGCGTCTTCATTCCCCCATTCGGTATGGGCTGGGTGAATATCTTCTCGGATGCTGATGGCAATATACTAGGGAAAAATTTCAAAGGAACTGCACATCTGCAAAAAGTTGTAGGTATTACAATATTCGGACCATTCAACTGGGGGAGAATAATATTCCAGAATGGTTCCTCAACTTCATTTTTTTGCCTTAAACCCGGCAAAGATTCCAAGAGGTATATCCATAGATCCCTTACATTCTACGAAGCGAAAAACAATGAGATCGTCAGATTCGATGATCCAATGCTGAAGATATCAGAGGAAGGGACCAGGTGGGTCGTCGAAGGGAAAGACCGCGACAAGGATTTCAGGATCGCGCTGGACGTCTACGCTCGGAAGCAGTTCACTATGAAGGGAGGAGGCTCGCAGGTCTATGTAGAGTACGCAGTCAAAACCAAGGATTTATACCTGAGAACCAAAGACCGAGTGATCACTCTAGTTGATGTTGGCAGAGGCGTTGGGACATTTGAAGATGCGTACTGGTAATTCATAAATGAAACGCGGCCTATGTTTCTAGGACTTTGGTAATTTTACTCAATATCTGTTGGATTATGCCCTGCGCTTTTTTCCATACCTCTTGTGGAGATGTGGACGTGTAAATATATTTGAGCCTCTTGCTTTGCTCCACCTTTTTGATTATGAATCCTTCTTGATCAAGTCTTTTGATGTATTTTCTTATTGTTCGCTCTGAAAGATTTAGCTGTTTTTCGATTTGCTTTATGGTTAACGGGGATTTTAATAAAAGATTGTAAATCCTAATTTCTACGGGTTTAAAATCTAGGAAACCTAAAATCATGTTCAATAGTTCCGTGGATTTTTTTCCCTCTATAAGTGCATTTTCTATATCTGCAACGTAATTTCTCTTCGCCATCGTTTTATATGAGCTAACTTTATATATAAATTTTCATACGTATGAGTTCTGATGTACTTTTAAATTCTTAAAAACGGCGTGAAAATGAAAAATGGGCAAGAACTGATTCGTCAGGGAATCTGAGACCGATGCGTACAGGATCGAGCTTGTGAAAGTGAAACAAAGATAGGGTTATATCGTCGCTGTCCTCGATTTCGACGTATTTTGACGCGGTACGTGTGGCTGTTTTCAGACCGTATATTTTTTAATTCTATCTGAAAATATTAAACCTATTATTTCTATGGTATAAGCATGAACGAAATAGAATTCGATCTATCGCAGACTAGCTTCAGAGCTGTACTGAAGGATTATCAGGAAGAGGCTCTCCGCGCGTACACGTTTAGGCTATAGAAATCACGCGTGATCTATCAAGCAAAAAACGCTGAATACGATGCAAAAAACGCGAATTAGCTAACATCGAGCCGTCTTCGAAGCGATCAAGGGAACCTGCGCTCTTCACGTTGCCCCGGGAGGGAGGATAGGGGTCTGATAAAGGCCTGAGGGAAAGACGCCTTCAAGCGAACGGTGCGATATACCGAGCCGGAAGACGATCCTTAACGTGCAAAAAACGCAGGATAAGCCTGGATAACCGTCGAAAAACGCACAGTAAGCCATGTTTAGCCTCAAAAAATATCTGTAGAGACGCCCAATTCATCACCATGTTCAAGCACATCTACGATAAGCTCGCGCGCGAGGTCTCGGGCGAGATCGCCTTCAACCACGTCGCCGAGATAAGCAGGCACCACCGCATACAGGCTAGCCCGGGCATGAGGGACGCCGTCAACTACGCCGTGGACACCCTGAAGTCCTACGGCCTCAGGGCGGAGGCGCACGCCTTCCCCGCGAACGGCAGGGACCACTCGTGGAGCAGCCTAATGTTCAAGGAGTGGAGCTGCGCGGACGCGGAGCTGAGGCTCGTCGAGCCGGAGGACCAGGCGAGGTTCCTCGCAAGGTACTCCGAGTCGAAGCTGAGCCTGATCCAGAGGAGCCTACCGACGCCAAAGGGGGGCGTAACGGCGGAGGTGGTCGCCCTCGACAAGGGGGAGGAGCCCCAGGACTACAAGGGGCTCGACGTCTCCGGCAAGCTCGTGCTCACGGACGGCGACGTCACGAGGGTCAAGGAGCTGGTCATCGACGGGCGGGGCGCCTTGGGCATAGTCTACTACGGGACGTGGGTGAGGGAGCCCAACCTGCCGGAGGGGACCCTCGACGACGCGCTCAAGTACACGAGCTTCTGGTGGGGCGGCGACGAGAAGCCCTGCTTCGGCTTCGTCCTCACGCCGAGGACAGGCAGATGGCTCAGAGACCTCATCAAGAAATCTAAGACCCCGGTAAAGCTGCACGCGACTGTGGAGTCGAAGCTCTACGAGGGCAGCATCGAGGACGCCGTCGCGACGATCCCGGGCGAGACGAAGGAGGAGGTCGTAGTCGTGGCCCACATCTGTCACCCGCAGCCGAGCGCCAACGACAATGCCTCGGGGTCGGCTGCGGCTATGGAGACATCGAGGGCACTTAACAAGCTGATCAAGGCGGGGGAGCTGCCCAAGCCGAAGAGGACGATAAGGTTCACCCTCGTTCCGGAGATGGCGGGCAGCTACGCATGGCTCGCCGAGAACGAGAAGATGATCCCCAACATGGTCGCCGCCCTTAACCTGGACATGGTCGGAGAGAATCAGGACATATGCGGTAGCCCCCTCGTCGTCGAGAGGACGCCGGAGGCGACGCCGAGCTACGTCAACAGCCTGATGGAGGCGATATACGACGAGGTTAAGGGGGAGGCCGGGAACCTCGGCGGCTCCGCGAGGTACCCCCTCTTCAGGCACGCCGTAGCCCCCTTCAGCGGGGGAAGCGACCACTACGTCTACTCCGACCCGACGGTCGGCGTCCCATGCCCAATGCTGATCCAGTGGCCTGACAAGTTCTGGCACACGAGCCTAGACACCCTCGACAAGGTCGACCCGGAGATGCTCAGGAAGGTCGCGCTGATGACGGCGACCTACGCCTACTTTTTAGCAAACACAGGCCCGGAGGAGGCGATCTGGCTCGCCTCCGAAACGGCAGCCCGCGAGAAGGCATCCCTAACGTCGAAGATACAGGGCGAGGTCACGAGGGTGATGAGCGCCGAGGGTGACGATATTGTAGAGCCTCCGCCGTTCCTCTCCGAGAAGGCCGATTACTGGACGGGGAGAGCTGCAGCCGCCGTGAGGTCCGTCAGGCGCCTCGCCCCTGGGGACAGGCGGGTAGAGGCGGCTGTTGAACGCCTCGCCTCGGAGGTCGATGCAGCGGGCCACGCGGGTCTCAAGCAGGCCGAGACGACGCTGAGGGAGTACGCCGAGGCCGGGAAAAAGACGATAGCCAGGAAGAGGAAGCGAGCAAGCAAGCTTGAAAGGGAGGCGGTAAACATCTTGCCGAGGCGCCTGTTCAAGGGGCCAGTATCCACTAGGCCTTGGCTACGGAAGCTATCCGTCGAGAACAGGGAGGCGTATTGGAAGCTCGGCAAGGAGCACAAGGGCTCGGATATCCTGGGCACTCTAGCCATGTACTGGACGGACGGGAAGCGGAGCCTCCTCGAGATCTCCCGGCTCGTCGAGCTCGAGGCGGGCAGGACAGACCTGGAGTATCTGGTCGAGTACTACCGCCTCCTCTGCGCGATGGGGCTCGTCGAGCTGGGGTGAGGGATCGAAAAAGATTATACGTGGGATGCTGCGGTAGATTCACGTGCGCGGGCCGGTGGTCTAGTGGTATGATGTCGCCTTGACGTGGCGATGGTCGCAGGTTCGATCCCTGCTCGGCCCACCACTAATTTATAACGAAGATTCACACAGAACTCAACCCAGTATGTCTCTAGACTACTCGAAGCTGGCAAAGGAAGTCGAGCTGAAGGACGGGACTAGGGTCCTGCTGAGGCCCGAGGTCCCCTCCGACCTAGAGATGGTCTGGGAGATGCACTCGACGCTGTCAAGGAAGAGCCTGAGGTTCCTCCCCGCCCCCTTCACCAGGGAGAAGGTCGAGGGCTGGCTCAGGAACCTTAACTATGAGCACATCCTCCCCGTACTCGTGGTCCTGAAGGTTGGCGGCAGGGAGAGGGTCGTTGGGGCTTCAACCCTCATGTTTTTCCAGGACGAGGCGAACCGTCACAAGGCCGAGTTCGGGATAACCGTCCACGACGACTACCAGAACCTCGGCCTCGGCACAATCATGACGGAAGAGATGATCAATATAGCGAGGAGGAAGGGGCTGAAGAAGGTCTGTCTCAGCGTCGTGTCGGAGAACAGGAGGGCGATCAAGGTTTACGAGAGATGTGGCCTCAAGGTAGAGGGGCTCATGGTGAAGGAACACTACAACGTCCACACTGGAGAGTACGGCGACGACTACCGCATGGCTTTGCTGCTCTGAAGAGATTAAGACGCAGGAGCCCGTACCTCATTTTTATAGACGGTCTACAACCAGATAGATCGAGGCTGGTGCTGGAGCGTTGCCGACGAACCTCCCCGCCGAGGCGAAGGCCAAGTGGGACGAGGTCACCCTGACCAAGAACCCCGAGGAGCGCCTCAGGCTGATGGGAGAGTTCCTCAGCCTCGTCCCCAAGCACAAGGGCACCGAGCGGATGTGCAGCCAGGTCAAGCGCCAGATGGCCCAGCTCAAGGACGAGATAGAGAAGAAAAAGAGGCAGGCGAAGACGGGGGGAGGCGTGAGCCTCTTCGTCCAGAAGGCGGGAGCCGCCCAGGTAGCCGTCATAGGACCGACGAACGTCGGCAGGAGCAGCCTCCTCAGGGCGGTGACCAACGCCCAGGTCGAGGTCACACCCTACCCCTTCGGGACCAAGCAGCCGGTTCCGGGGATGCTCCCATACGAGGACATCCAGTTCCAGCTCGTCGAGATCCCGCCAATCGTCGCCGGTAGCAGCGAAGGGCGCGCAGACGGCTTCCAGAACCTGAGCGCGGTCAGGAACGCGGACGGCATAATCATCGTCGTCGACCTCACCGACGACCCCGCAGGCAACCTCCTCATGCTCCAGGGGGAGCTCGACGCGAGCCGCATCCTCACATCGAAGCCGGAGGGGGAGGTCAACATACAGAGGAGGGGAGTCGGCAGGGACATCCAGTTCATCTGGGAGGGGGAGCTCGCCGGCTGCGCCAGGGAGGATGTCGTGGCCCTCCTCAACGAGTTCAGGATAAGGTCGGCCCTCGTCAGGATAAGGGGCAGCGTCACCATCGACAACGTCGAGGACGCCATCTTCGGCAACGCCGTCTACAGGCCCACCCTCGTCATCGCTAACAAGGCCGACCTAGGCGCTGACCCAGGAACCATAGAGCAACTAAAGATGACCGCCGACCCACTGGAGGTCCTCGTGATCTCAGCTGAGAAGACACCGAACCTCGCCACAACTATAGGGAACAAACTCTTCAAGTTCCTCGAGATCGCCCGTATCTACACGAAGGAGCCGGGTGAGGAACCGGCGAGGGAGCCAGTCGTCGTCCGCAGGGGCATAACAGTCGGAGAGCTCGCCAGAACCATCCACAACGACTTTTATAAGAACTTCAAGTACGCCCGCATCTGGGGTCCTAGCGCCAAGTTCCCAAACGAGAAGGTCGGCCTCGACAGGGTCCTGGAAGACGGAACGATAATACGGCTATACATGTAGTGCTAGATACTACCGTCTAGGTAACGACGATTTACTAAAAGAAACTCTAGAAGTGCCTCGAAAGCAGAATAGCAATTTACTAATAGAAAAAGAGTCACTATTGGCTTAGAGTTATGAAGGATGAAAGAAATTGACTCTAGAGTTTATTTTAGATATCCAGAGGTGGGGCGGAGGCGAGCCCACCGCCGTAGGTGAAGGCTACAGCTTCACCTACAAGGGGAAGTACTACTCCGTCCTCTACACCAGGGGCGGCATGTTCCGCGGCAACCACATCCACCCCCACAGGCAGCACACGCTGCTGATGGACGGGAAGGGCATGTACGTCTTCAAGGAGAAGGACGGCAAGGAGAACAGCCATCCCCTGACCGTCGGCAAGATCCTCGACGTCGAGGCCGGCGTTCCACACATCTTCCTCCCTGAGAAGGACTGCCTCACCGTGGAGTGGTGGGACGGCCCATTCATCGCAGACGAATACGACTTTCCCAACCACACGGTGGCGATAAAGAAGAAGATAGAGGAGTTCAACAGGAAGGTCGAGGAGCTCAAGAAGGCGAAGAAGTAGACCCCGAAACCACAATTTTTTCTTAAACCATTTTAAGAAACGCTAACCCAATTTTAGCGGAGCAATAAGAAAAATTATCAACATAGCGACTCCATTTCAGGTGTTCAGGCTGTTCGTGGAGACTCTATGAAGTGCGTCGAGTCCTCTACCTGTCTCAGGAGGAGATCCTGGACCTCGTCCTTCCCCTCAGGGAGGTCGTAGACCTCGTCGAGTAGAGGCTCGACGATCACGGGAGGGGGAGGGTCGAGAACCCGCCCAAGCCCGGCATCCACTCCAAGTCTGACTCATTCATACACGCGATGCCCGCATGCTTCAGGAAGCTCGGCATGGGCGGCCTGAAGTGGGTGAGCGGATACCCCTCGAACAGGGACCTCGGCCTCCTCCAGATCGCGGGCCTCATGGTGGTGAACGACGTGGAGACCGGCCCCCCTCCTCGCCTTCAAATCCTGCTCTGAGGTGCTACTGTCAAATATCAGGGGGATGTATCGCAGATAGGGAAGGCGTTGTTCGACCTCTTGGCCTGGATGGACTGGGTGGTCCAGAGCTACGGTTACCTCGGCGCCTTCGCCGTCTGCTTCCTCGGCAACGTGACGATCCTGCTGCCCGTTCCCTTCGCCCTCGTCATATACGCCTTCGGCGCCACCCTAGACCCATTAGTCCTAGGGCTCGTGAGCGGGGTCGGCTGCACCATAGGGGAGCTCTCAGCCTACCTCATCGGCAGGGGAGGGAGGAAGATCGTCGAGGGGAGGTACGGTGACAGGCTCGACGCCGTAGAGCGCCTCATAGACAGGTACGGGGCACTTTTAGTCTTCCTGGCTGCCCTCCTACCCATACCGGACGACCTGATACTCGTACCCCTGGGCATCCTGAAGTACGACCTGAAGAGGATATTCGGGGCAATGCTCGCGGGGAAGATACTAATGTGCCTCGTCCTCGCCTACGCCGGCCACTACAGTTACTCGATGATAGTTGACATCTTCGAGTCGAGCGGTTTAATGGGCGTCGCAGCCTCCGTCGTCGTGCTGATTATCATCTTGTATATCATGATAAAAGTAGACTGGACGAAGCTGATCGATAGCGTGACAAAAGCAGCCTCATAGATGCCTCCTAGGAAGATGTCGGGACCCGCCAAGACGTTATAGTCGATACAATATTTGGGAGGGGGCTGGTCGCCTAGCAGGTATTAAATCTCATATACCCGATATCAAACAGAGAGGTTCCGCGAATGGTATTACTCGATCCCAATGGCTGCATCGCAGGCCTCCCCAAGTTAAGGAAGAGCCGTAGACGGAGATCATCGAGTTACGACAGGACCGGCGGGAACAAGGATTACGTCGTCATCCCCGCCAGCACCACGGTCACCTTGGCCGAGATGGAGGGCGCCGGTTGCATCAAGCCCATCTGGGTCACCATCGATTCGAAGGAGCAGTGGTACCTGAGGAAGCTTGTCCTCAGGGCCTACTGGGACGGTGAGGAGGAGCCGAGCGTCGAGGTGCCCATAGGAGACTTCTTCGGCATCGGCCACGGCGTCACCCACAACTACGTCTCAGCGCCCCTCGAGATGAGCCCCCAGGACGGGAAGGGCTTCAACAGCTGGTGGCCAATGCCCTACGGCGAAGGGGCCAGGATAACCGTCGAGAACCAGGGGGAAGTAGACTGTAAGGCCTTCTACTACTATGTCGACTACGAGGAGCACGAAGACGCTGAGCCCGACCTCGGTAGGTTCCACGCGACCTGGCACAGGGAGAACCCGACAGACGGCATACTCGACGCCGGCATGGACAACAGGACCTGGCTCTTCGAGGGGAAGAACGTCGACGGCGCAGGCAACTACATAATCCTAGAGGCAGAGGGGCACGGCCACTATGTCGGCTGCAACGTCAACGTCCACAACCTCAGGGAGACCGAGGAGTTCAACT
>Ga0315279_10003765_pt1 | contig 20807 bp, 18 predicted proteins | sample YL17G06_20_MG_FD_203694 | JGI IMG/M metagenome (GOLD analysis project Ga0315279, IMG submission 203694) | Sediment microbial communities from Yellowstone Lake, YNP, Wyoming, USA - YL17G06_20 | ecosystem: Environmental > Aquatic > Freshwater > Lake > Sediment | place: USA: Wyoming | collected... | reverse complement strand
CCACTGTCGCAGTTGGGCCTGGTCAACGGTGCTCAATACCACAGGAATGCTTCGCTTTGGCATGGGAAAAGTCTATCATAAGATGCCACGTCTGTATAGTCATTTGAGGGACATTACACTAGGAAGAAGAGCAGGAGAAGAAGGAAAGAGCATGCAGTACGAAAAAGACACTGCCGCCATCGAACAGGCCCGGACAATGGAGCAGATCCTCTACGAGGTGAAGAAGGTCATTGTGGGCCAGGATCATCTGCTGGAGCGGGTGCTCATCGCGCTGCTCTCGGAGGGGCACCTCCTCGTGGAGGGCGTCCCGGGCCTCGCAAAGACACTCACGGTGAAAACGCTCGCCGCAGCGGTCCGCGGGGTGTTCAAGAGGATCCAATTTACGCCGGACCTCGTGCCGGCAGACCTCGTCGGCACCCGCATCTTCAACCAGCGGACGGGCGAGTTCAGCACCTCTCTCGGCCCGGTCTTCGCCAACCTTCTTCTCGCCGACGAGATCAACCGGGCCCCGGCAAAGGTGCAGAGCGCCCTGCTGGAGGTGATGCAGGAGAGGCAGGTGACCATCGGGGGAGAGACATTCCGCGTCCCCGAGCCGTTCCTGGTCATGGCCACCCAGAACCCCATCGAGACCGACGGCACGTATCCGCTGCCCGAGGCGCAGGTGGACCGGTTCATGATGAAGGTCCTTGTCGACTATCCCAGCGAAGCGGAGGAGTTCGTGATCGTGCAGCGCATGACGGGCGCAATCGCTGACGTGGCGCCCGTGGTGACCACGGAGCAGGTGCTCGTGCTGCGTGCCGCCTGCGATGGAGTGTTCGTCGACCCCCTGCTCATGCAGCATGCCGTACGCCTTGCCGCCGCGACCCGGAACCCCGAGGCGCACGGCGTGCCTGACATTGCCCGCTACATCGTCTACGGCGCAAGCCCCCGCGCATCGATCAATCTCGTGATCGCCGCTCGCGCCCTCGCGTTCGTCCGCGGACGAACCTACGTCATTCCCCAGGACGTGAGCGATCTCGTGCACGACGTGATGCGCCACCGCATCATCCCCTCGTACGAAGCGCTCTCGGACGGGGTGACGACGGACGACATCCTCCAGAAGGTGATGCAGGCCGTTCCCGCGCCTGCCCAGGTGCTCCAGGGCCATGCCGCGGGCGTCATCTGAGCCCGAGCGCCTCCTGCAGCGCCTCGACTGGACCGTCGTGAAACGGCTGGACGGCCTGCTCCAGGGCGACTATCGAACCCTCTTCCGCGGGTTCGGGTTCGAGATGGCGGAGCTCCGGGAGTACCAGCTCACCGATGACGTGCGCGCCATCGACTGGAACGTGACCGCCCGGATGCAGGAACCATGGGTGCGCCTGTTCGTCGAGGACCGCGACATCACCGCGTGGTTCCTGCTGGACATGAGCCCGTCCGTGGATGTCAGTCGGGACCTCCTCGTCGATTTCACGGCCGTGGTCGCACGCGTGCTCACGCGCCACGGAAACCGGGTCGGCGCCCTGGTGTTCACCGGCGGGGAAACGCGCATCGTTCCCGCGAAGTCGGGCCGGATGCACGTTCTGCGCCTCATCCGCGAGCTCACGGAGCAGCCCCGGCTGCTGCGGGCGCCGCGCACCGACCTTTCCGCGCTCCTCGACTCGGCGCTTCGCATGGTTCGGCGCCGCTCGCTCCTGTTCATCGTTTCTGATTTCCTGAGCGTGCCGGGCTGGGACCGGCGCCTTGCCATGGTGGCGCATCGGCACGAGACGCTCGCCGTCCGTCTCTTCGACCCCCGGGAGGGCGAGCTTCCGGACGTGGGTCCCCTGGTCCTGGAAGACTCCGAAACGGGTGAGCAGCTCTTCGTCGACACTCACGATCGGGGCTTTCGCAGGCGCTATGCGGAGCTGGCCCGGAGGCGGCGCGAGGAGCTCCAGGCGATGCTGACGCGCGCCGGCGTCGACCTCCTCGGCCTCTCAACTGAGGGGGACATGGCCCGCGACATCGTGCGGTTCGCCTCGGCGCGCGCCCAGAGGCGCAAGGCTCGCACTTTGCGGGCCGGTTGACGGAGGACGCGGAATGTCACTGCAGTGGCCATCCCTTTTGTGGTTGTTCTTCCTGGTTCCAGTGCTCGCGCTTCTCTACATCTGGGCGCAGAGGCGGCGGCGGAGGTACGCGGCGCGCTACGCGAGCCTGATCGTGGTCAAGGACGCCTTGGGCAAAGGACCCGGCGTGCGGCGGCACATACCGGTGATCCTGTTCCTCGCCGGTCTGGCCGTCGGGATCTTCGCCCTCAGCCGGCCGCAGGCAACCGTCACACTGCCGTCCAACCGCGGCACGGTGATCCTCGCCCTGGACATCTCGGGAAGCATGAGGGCGCGCGACATCAAGCCCAGCAGGTTCGAAGCGGCCAAAGCGGCGGCCCGCTCGTTCATCGAGAAGCAGCCGCGGCGCGTCCGCGTGGGCATCGTTGCGTTCGCCGGGACGGCCTTCCTCGTCCAGCCGCCCACAACGGTGCGCGACGACCTGTATGCGGCGATCGAGAGGCTCCGGCCGCAGCGCGCGACAGCCGTCGGCAGCGCCATCCTCGTGTCCCTTGACGCGATATTCGAAGATGCCCGGAAAGCAGAGGCGGGCACGGCCGACCAGCCCCCGGGCGCCGATCCGCAGACCGCTCCCGACCCGCAGCCGTCACCCGATCAGCCCCTCGCGTCGAGCTCGGACACACCTGCTCCCGCGCCCGTGGCGCCCGGGTCGTATTCTTCCGCCGCGATCATCTTGCTCACCGACGGTCAGACCAATACCGGGCCCGATCCCCTGGACGCGGCGGATCAGGCGGCCAACAAGGGCGTGCGGATCTTCACCGTGGGCGTCGGTACCACGCGAGGCGACATCGTGGGCGCGGAAGGCCGGTCCTTCCGAGTGGCGCTGGACGAGGACACCCTCAAGAAGATCGCGCACAACACGGCCGGCAGCTACTACAAGGCCAGCGACGAGGGCGAGCTCATGAGGATCTACCAAGCGCTCAGCGTTCGCCTGGTTATGGGCAAGGATACGACGGAGATCACGGCGCTGATTGCCGGCATCGCCCTCGGCGTCCTTCTTCTGGGCGCGCTGCTGTCGCAGCTCTGGTTCAGCAAGCTGGTCTGAGGGGAATCGACGAAAGCGAGCCCCGCCGGCGCGGCAGGGCCCGGCATGATCCCTACATTTTCGAGATGCTGATGCTCCCGCTGACGGTCCCCACGTCCAGGTTCGCCGATCCCTTCCCGATCTTTCCGTTCAGGCGGTTGTTCTTCTGCTCGGACACCGTGAGGGGAAGACTGCAGGAAACGCGTCCGCTCAGGGAGTGCAGGGAGACAGTAGCATCCAGCCCCGCGAACGCGTCCAGCGTCACGGAACCGGAAACCGTTCCCAGGTGCGCCGATCCCCCGGTCCCGAGGGACTCGATGACCCCGTCAATGGATCCGGACACCGAGCGCACGTTCAGCGTCGAGCCGCTCGAGGAGAAGTGGATGGAGCCGCTCGTGCTCGATGCATGCAGGTTGCCCGCCATGTCCGTGGCAATTCCACCGGAGATCGTGGACAGGTTCTGGTCGATCCCCTGCTCCACTCCCCGCACAGTGATGCTGCCGCTCACCGAGTGCGCATCGATCACCTTCATGCCTCTCGGCACCACGACGCGGAAGGAGACGGTGCCCGTGCGCATCAGGAAACCGGGATCGTGCTTCTCTGCGACGATCAGACGGTTTCCTTCCTTCTGAATGTCAACGCGCACATTGTCGAGGGCCGCCTTGAAGGGCGCGGTTTTCACCGAGTGGACGGCGATGGCCGCGGCACCCGCGCTGCCGCTGATCTCGATGGAGCCTGCCACGTTGCGCACCTCGATCTCAGTGGCGCCTGACGGAACCTGCTCGTCCCTCTCCTCCCGCACCGGCCCTCCGAAGGAGAAGCCGCCCCCGTTCCACGGCGCGTGGCGGCCGACGAACGACCATCGTGCATCGAACATCCTGCCCCGGGCGATCGTCACGACGCTGCCGATGACGATCAGGATCACGATCACTCCCAGGGTGATGCCAAGGATGTCGATGGGGCTAAGTCTTGTCCGATTCATTCGTCTTGTCCGCTTCATTCATCTTCTCCAGTTCCCGCTGCGCGAGCCTGTCCACCAGGTGCCCGGACTGGTAGAGGAAGGCCGAGAGGAAGTGGGACACGACCCCGATCCCCCAGCCGAAGGCCACCCACAGCCACCACTGGTATCCGTTGTACGTGAGGTTGTTGATGACCGCCAGGCCGACGATCACCACGAGGTAGCTGATGGCATGACGCACGAACGCCACCTTCCGCTCGGCGATTTTGCGCGCCAGAGCGAGCTTTTCATTCATCTCAGGCATTCGAATCCTCCTTTTGTGCAAAACGGTCACTGCCGCGTTCGAGATCCCTCCGCGGATGACACCCGCTTCAGTTGACACCTCGATCCAGCGCCGCATACACTGCACCGAATGAAAGTCCTCGTCGGCATCACTATGGAAGGCGTCCTCGGCCTGATCCGCGCTCTCTTCTTCCTCCCCGCGAGGATCCTGGGCGCCTCGCCCCGCAGGGAGACGGCTACGGCGCCTCTTCGTCGTCCCGGCGGACGACCTGCAGGGTGAAATTGGACGCGAGCGCCGCCATGGCGCCCAGCGCCGCGACGACGGGAAGGAGGAGGGCGCCAACGACGCCGAGGCTGAGAGGGATCTCCAGGTAGGTGTCTCCCTTCTCGTCCTTGATGATGATCCGACGCACGTTGCCCTCGTGGACGATCTCCTTCACCTTGCGCAGGAGCTCCTCGCCCCTGACCTTGAACTCATTGGATGTATCCGGCTCCATGTGCGCCTCCCCGAACAGTGAGGATATGCCGGAGGCCGGAGGGGGTCAAGGAAAGCTCCGGGCGCCGGCTGTTCCGGTTGTTGAACGGTCGCCTCGCGGCTTCCCCTCTTTCGCCCGCTCGGGTATAAACGTTGTGACTGAGCACATCTCCTGTGGAGGCGACAATGGCGGCAGACGGCTACCTTCTCGGATTCGACGTGGGAAGCTCCTCGATCAAGGCTGCGCTGATCGACCGCGCCACCGGCCTCGCGGCAGGCGAGGCTTCCAGTCCGAAGACCGAGCTCGCCATCGCGGCGCCCCGGCCCGGCTGGGCCGAACAGCATCCTTCGGTCTGGTGGGAGAATGTCGTTGCCGCGGCCGCCGAGCTGAAAGCCGCCACGGGCGCCGCTTTCGACGCGGTGAAGGCAATCGGCATCGCCTACCAGATGCACGGGCTGGTTCTCGTGGACAGGACCGGAAAGGTGCTGCGGCCGAGCATCATCTGGTGCGACAGCCGGGCCGTGGACGTCGGGGAGAAGGCCTTTCACGGAATCGGCGAGCAACTCTGCCTGGACCGGCTGCTGAACTCTCCGGGGAATTTCACCGCGTCGAAGCTCGCATGGGTGAAAGACAACGAGCCGGAGGTCTTCTCACGGGTTGCGCACATGATGCTGCCGGGCGACTGGGTCGCGTTCAGGATGACAGGAGAGAGCTCGACGACCCAGACGGGCCTGTCGGAGGGCATCCTCTGGGACTTCAAGACCGGCAGGAGGGCGGATATGGTGCTGGACTGGTACGGGATCCCGCATCGAATGGTCCCGTCCCCATTGCCTTCGTTCTCACTCCAGGGCGGAGTCACGGCTGAAGCCGCTGCCGCGCTCGGGGTGAAGAAGGGCACGCCGGTCTGCTACAGGGCCGGCGACCAGCCGAACAATGCCTTCTCCCTGGGAGTCCTGGACCCCGGCGAGGCTGCCGCCACCGCCGGGACCTCGGGGGTGGTGTACGGCATCATCGATTCGCCTCGTTTCGACCCCGCCTCCCGCGTGAACGCGTTCGTCCACGTGAACCACGCGGCGGCCAGCCCTCGATACGGCGTGCTGATGTGTGTGAACGGAACCGGGATCCTGTACAGCTGGCTCCGCCGGCTCCTCGTCGGGGACTCGGGTGCCGTGCCGTACGAGGAGCTGAACCGGGTCGCCGCGCAGGCGCCGGTGGGATCGGACGGCCTTGTCGTCCTGCCCTACGGAAACGGCGCCGAACGGACGCTGGAGAACCGCAATCCCGGCGCCTCGGTCCTGGGACTCGACTTCAACCGCCACGGGATCCCGCACCTCCTGAGGGCAGGTCAGGAAGGGATCGTGTTCGCGTTGAGCTACGGGCTTCGCATCATGAAAGGGATGGGCCAGGATATCCGCACGATCCGGGCGGGACACGCGAACATGTTCCTCAGCCCGCTGTTCCGCGAAGCCTTCGCCACCGTGACGGGAGCGCGTGTGGAGCTCTACGATACCAACGGCGCGCAGGGCGCCGCCCGGGGTGCCGGCGTCGGCGCGGGGCTGTACCGTACCGCGAAGGAGGCATTCAGCGCGCTCACACCGGTGCAGACCGTGGAGCCCGACCGCTCGAAGCTCGATGGGTACGCCCAGGCATACGGCCGATGGGAGGAGGCTTTGGCGCATTCGATGCGTTGAAGCGCAATGCGTTGGGCAATGCGTTGGAGAATGAGGCGCTCCGCCGGGTTGGATCCGCTATCGGAGCGGGACCCCTGCGTTCAGCGGGTGCTCTTTTTTCCCCGAGCCGATGATCTTTTTGCCATTGACGAATACGTACTCGATGCCCTGAGGCGCCGCGCTCGTGTCCTCGGGGGTCGTGTTGTCCTGGACAGTGTCCCAGGCAAAGACCGTGATATCCGCGGGCAGGCCCTCGCCCAGGCGTCCACGGCCGACGAGGCCGAAGCGCTCAGCGGTGGCGCCCGTCATCTTTCGCACCACCTCTTCAAGAGGGAGAAGCCGCCGATCCCGCGCGAGCTGGAGCAGCCGCGGGAATGCGCCGTGCGCCGCCGGGTTCTGGACGCCTGAAGGCTCGACCCATGCGTCGGTCATGAACAGCGCGGCCGGATGCCGGATAAGGGCCTCCACGATCCTGTCGGTGCCGGCGTGATGGAGGAGCACCTTCGCCTGTCCGCCGCTGCGGCGCGAGAGGTCGATCAGGACATCAACGGGCCCAGACCTGCGGATCCGCGCGATGTCGTTCAGAAACCGCCCGTTGTGCTCGGCCAGCTCGTGGTCGATCGTATTCGTGACCTGGATGTCCGACGGACCGAACCCGACCTGTCGTTCGGCGGCTCGGATTTCGCGCTTCAGGCGGCGCATCGACGAGGCCTCCCCGTAGCCGGCGGATCCGCGGGCGAGAAACCAGGAGGGCAGGACGACCCCAATCACTGACGCACTGCAGTCGTAGGGCGTCACGTCGAACCTGATGTCCAGACCGTCCTTGAGGGCGGCGTCGATGGCCGCGATGCCCGCCTCCGCCGCGCGCCAGGCCCGGGGTCCGGCGAAGAAGAGGTGCGAGATCTGCAGCCGCACGCCCGTTGCGCGCGCGATGTCGATCACCTCCGCGAGCGCCTGCGCCGACTGGCCCCGCCCGACCGGCGCAAACGCCCGGGGGTGCACGGCGAGGATCTTGCCCTTCTTCTTCACCAGCCGCGCAACCTCGCGCAGCTCGTCCGGCCGCGCGAATGCGCCCGGTTCGTACTGCAGGCCGAGGGAGACGCCCCGCGCACCCTGGTCCATTGCATGTTCCAGGAGCCACAGCAGCTCCATTGTCTCGTAGGGGTGCAGGGGGGATGCATCCCTGCCCCGGATGGAGGCGCGCGTCGAGCCGTGGCCGACGAGGAGGGCGATGTTCTGGCTCGTGCCCGAGGATTCCAACCGGGCAAGGTAGTCGGTCACCGTATCCCATTGAGAAGCGAACGGCCCGCCGGCGAGCATTGCCGAGACGCGCTCTCTCCATGCGCTCCCCTCCCGGAAGCCCGCCGCCGAGAGGCCGCAGTTGCCCGCCACGACGGTGGTGATCCCCTGCGCCAGGAAGGGATACTTCAGCTCGTCGCGGCCCTTGATGGGGATGTGCCAGTCCAGGTGGGAATGCGCGTCGATGAACCCCGGTGCGATGACCTTGCCAGCGCAATCGATGATCACGCCGGTGGTCCGAAGAGACCGGGGGGAAATGCGGGCGACCCTGCCGGACCGGACGAGAAGGTTCGCCGTGTACGGGGCGCTGCCCGACCCGTCGACGATGAGTCCGCCTTTCAGAAGGATGTCCGGGTCCCTGCCCGCTCCGGTCTGTGCCATCGGAGCCGCCAATCTATACTATCGCGGCAAGAATTGACAGAGACCAGGGGATGGCGCATCGTTGCCGTCATGATATGGGTCGTCGGAGCGGTGGCCATCGACATGGTGGCGGTGCGGGAGCGGTTCCTCGAGGGGACCTCCAACCCGTCGGACATCCGCCTGGGTCTCGGCGGGGTGGGCTATCGCATCTTCAGCAACCTCGAGACGCCCCGGCGGTTCATCACCGCGCTCGCCTCCGACCCGATTTCCCGCTGGGCGAGGGAGGCCCTGGAGGCCGACGGCGATGTTGCCATCCAGGAAGTGAAGGGCCGGGAAGCAGGGCCCCCGCTGTATCTCGCGCTCATGGAGAGCGGGAGCTTGAAGGTCGCTGCATCCGATTTCCGCATCGTCGAACAGGCACTGACCTCTGAGTTCGTGACCCGGGAGATCGGCGCGCCGGGGGCCGGAGACTTCCTCGTCCTGGACGCGAATCTCTCACCCCGACTGCTCGCCGGCCTCCTGGAGCGCTACGCAGGCCGGACCCGGATCGTATTCGAACCGGTTTCGGTGGAAAAAACGCGCCGCCATGCCGGGGCACTACGGCGGGTGTTTCTCACGACCCCGACCGCTGAGGAATTGGAGGGATTCGGCGTCGCCAAATCCGCCTCCGGCGTCATGGATCCGCTTCAGTTCATGGCAGACCGGGAAATCGCACACCTGCTGGTGACGCGAGGACCGGCAGGCGCCCGGCTGTACAGCGAAGGCCGGTGCGTGGACTTCCCGCCGCGGCAGGTCGTCCGCACGCAGGACACCACGGGGGCCGGAGACCAGCTTCTCGCCTGCCTCCTCACTTTCCTCCATGAGGGCCGCGGGATGCAGGATGCGGTGCGGGCCGCCATGGACAGGGTCGAGGAGCGCCTCGTGAAAGGATCGTCGTGACCGACCGCCTTCGGATCTCCGCCGAAGTGCGCGACGCACTCGTCTCCCGTCGACCCGTCGTAGCGTTCGAATCCACAATCATCAGCCATGGGATGCCCTATCCGCGGAATCGCGACACGGCGATGACGGCAGAGTCCCTTGCGCGCGCCGCAGGCGCGGTCCCCGCAACCGTGGCCGTGCTCGACGGGCTGATCGCCGTCGGATTGCAGGACGGCGAGCTGGAGCGGCTGGCGACGGAGACCGGAGTGCTGAAGGTCTCGCGGAGGGACCTCTCGTGGGCCCTGGCCGCCGGGCGCACGGGCGCAACAACCGTAAGCGCCACGATGTTCGCCGCCTCCCGGGCAGGGATCGACGTGTTCGCTACGGGAGGCATCGGCGGGGTCCATCGGGGCGCATCTGAGTCTTTCGACATCTCCGCGGATCTCACGGAGCTTGCGTCAACCTCCGTGTGCGTGGTGTCTGCCGGGGCCAAGGCGATCCTGGACATCCCCAAGACCCTGGAGATGCTGGAGACACTCGGTGTGCCCGTGGTGGGCTTCGATACGCCGGAGTTTCCCGCGTTCTATTCCCGCTCCAGCGGACTTCCCGCTCCCCTCCGCGTGGATACGCCCGAGGAGGTTGCGGCAATGCTGGCCACGCAGCGCTCCCTCGGGCTGCCGCAGGGGATCCTCGTTGCGTCCCCCGTGCCGGCCGCACAGGAAATCCCGCGAGAAACCATGGACGCATGGATCGCGCGCGCGATGGAGGAGCTGGGGGAGCGGGGGATCAGCGGGAAGGGAGTCACGCCGTTCCTGCTTTCGCGTATCGTCGAGCTCTCCGGCGGGGCATCTCTGGAGGCCAACGTGAATCTCTTCTACAACAACGTCCGGCTTGCCTGCCGGATAGCCGCTGCGTGCGCGAAAGCGGATTCGTGAAGTCTACGTCGCGTGGCCGTCCAGCCACGTCCGGACGTACTGGAGCACCTCGTCCCTCTTCAGCTCGTTGTGCAGCTCGTGACCCAGCCCGTCCCACACCTTGAGGGTGACATCACCCGCGAGGCGTCGCGCGAAGGCCATGTTGACCTCGGGATCGACGTGACGATCCCCGGTCCCCTGCATGATGAGCAGCGGAAGCGGGAAGCTGGTCTGCGCCAGGATCCATTCGTTCGCGTCCAATTGTTCCATGGCGATGCGGGCAGAGAGCGTTTTCCAGTACAATGGATCCCGCTCCGTGGACGCGATCCAGTCGGGATCGTGCGACAAACCGCTCATAGGCGAGCCCAGGGGAATACGGAAAGTCGGGGCGATCCGTGAGAGCAGCCTGCCCGCGAGCACCTTCGCGGCCGGCTGGCGCACGCCGGACGCCAGCCCGGGGCTGGAAGCGACGACCGCCGACAACCGCGGGCGTCGTTTCATGACGTAGCAGAGAGTCTGCGCGCCGCCGAAGCTGTGCCCGTAGAGAACGAGGGGAACACCGGGGAACTGCTCGCGCGTATGGTCAAGGTGACGGTCGATGTCGCGCAGGAGCGACTCGTAGGAAGAGGCATGGACCCGGGGACCACTTGTCTTTCCGTGCCCCCGCTGGTCGAAGGCGCTGATGGCATATCCCGCGGCCGTGAGCGCCTCCACCAGCCACGGAAACCGTCCTGAATGGTCACCGATGCCATGGACGAAAGCGATCGCGGCCTTCGGCTGCGCCTCCGGCTGCCAGGTCTGGGCGAAAACCGTCAGCCCGTCGAACGTCTTCCAGGAATGCTCCGCGTGTTTCATCTTGAGCTCCCCGTATACCTCAGAAAGTCATCCCTGTTCACGTCCTTCAGCAAAGCGGGATCCCCGAGAACGATCCAGAGCATCGGATTGTCAACGAGGTACCTCTTTGCCACCCTCACCACGTCGTCAGCCGTCACCGAGCCGATCCTGTCGACCAGGAGGAGGTAGTGACGGTAGTCCCCGTGATAGAAGATCGAGCCGGCGATCTGCGAAGCAATGAGCCTGTTCGTCTGCTGACCCGAGTAGAACCGCGTGAGGAACTTCAGCTTGTAGAACGGCAGCGCCTGTGAGATCGGCACAAACGCCGCCGCCTGGGCCGCGGTCGCGCTGCCCAGCCCGCTTTTCCCGGCGGCGGACACCGTGACGTTTCCCGACATGCTCTGGCCGGAGGCGAGTACGCCGATGGATTCGTCCACGAGGCGCTTCACTTTTCCTGGCACGGTCGTCCGGAACACCGTGATGTCACCATAGCTTGCCGTCGCCCCGTCGACGTTCGCCTCCACGCTGTAGCAGGCACCGTTGCGCGTGCGCAGGATCTCGAAGAGGATGTCGTCCAGAAGGTCAAAGGCAACGAGTGAAGCGGGGTAATCCGGACTGTCGGGGGCCGGCATGGCGAACTGCCCTTTCACGTATGCCAGGCCTTCCGACCGCGGAGAGGGCGACACCATGAGGTCAGGAGTCACGGCGCCCTGGAGCGGGGGAACCGGCGGCCGGATCGAGGCCGACCGAGGGAGCGAACCGAAGGAGTCCTCCAGCTGCGGCAGCAGGGTCTTCGGGTCGAAGTTCCCCACCGCAATGAGGATCAGCCGGCCCGAGGTGACGGCCCGGGCATAGTAGGACCGCAGGTCATCGAGGCTGATATGGTCCAGTGAGTCTCCCGCCCCTTCCCATGTCGCAGCGTAGGGATGCCCGGCGAAGAACTTCTCGTCCAGGCGCAGCCCGGCGGAAGTAGAAGGGTCGCTCTCTTCCTGCTGCTTCTGCAGCTTGAAGTCGCTGATCACCCGGGGGAACTCCTCCCCGTTCCAGGAGGGGTGGAGGATGGCATCCGCATAGATCGGGAACAGCCGGGGGAAGTACGTGTCGATTGTGACAAGGTCGAACGAGGTGAGGTCGTACGATCCGTAGCGGGGAACCAGGGACGACGACGTCTCGAACGTCGCTCGCTGGATATCCTCGTACGTGTAGTGCGCCGATCCCCGCGTGAGCATCGTGAGCATCACAGCCTCCAGCCCTGCCTTGTCCACCGGCGTGAAGGACACGTGGCCTGTGAGAACCGCCTTCAGCGTGAGGAGCCTGTTGCTCGTCGAACGTTTGATCACCACGGGAATCCCGTTCTTCAGCGTCACGGTGGAGAAGGACCCCAGGGTCTTCTTTGCGAACTCGTTGATCACCCCTGAATCGAAGAGCGTCTGCTCCCGGGTGAGCTCCGCCGCCTGGGCCGCGGCCGCGATGGGCAGAACAAGCGCAGCGGCGAAGGCGGCGGCACGAATGCCGCGGATTACAGCGGCGGCAAGGAACCGTCCCTTGTTCATTGTCCTCCTCCCTTGGACTGGTCGGCCCACCAATACGCGTTGTCTTTCGTGATGGATGTCCACCCTCCGCGCGCCGCAGAGCCCTGCTCCCGGTCGAAATCCTTCTGGTTCATGCGCATGGAGAGCATGCTCGGCCGATTGACGATGTACGTGGAGATGAACCGGGTGATCTCGGCAGGAGTGATCCTCTGCAATGCATCATTATAGCCGAGGTAGTAGGCGGTGCCCGCGGAGGCCCACCAGAAGGCGAGGGTCCCGATGAACCCGTCCGCTGTCTCCCTTTCCCAGATGCGGTCGTCGGCGATCTGCCGGGTAAGCACCTGGTAGTCGTTCGCGCTGAAGTACGCCGGATCCGAGGCAATCGCCGCCATCTCGTCGACGAAAGCCTTCTTCAGCGCCGCCGCCCTCTGGAAGGTATCCTGCCCCGGCCGCACCGTGAGGTAGGTGGAGAAACTGATCGCGCCTCCGTCCCGGCGTGTGAGATACCCCGTGGAGATGTAATCCTTGTTGTACTGCCCTGGGACCTTGGTGAAGACGTTCGCGCGGAACCGGCCGTTGGGATCATCCAGGAGTTTCGACCAGACGTCGGCAGCGTAGGTGGATCCGGCGTTTCGCAGCACGTCGGGGCCGGCGAAACGGAGGTCCACGGAAACCAGACCGGCGTACATCTGGTCATCGGCAGAAACCATGAACAGGTCCTTCTGCAGGCCCGGATGAGGCGGGGGCGGGGAGGCCCATGGATCTTTCGCCTTCTTCCAGCCACCGAAGTACTTCTGCGCGGCGGCACGGACGGCATCGGGAATCACGTCCCCACCCACGAAGAGCGCGGCGTTGTTCGGCACGTACCATGTGTCGCGCATGTCACGGAGCATCTGCACCGTGGCGGATCGTACCAGCGCCTCCGATCCTGCCACGTCCTTGCGCCAGGGGTACTTCCAGAACAGGGCCCTCTGGATGGCCGAGCCATAAATATTGCCGGGATCGCTGAATCCGCCGAGGATCTCGCTCACCACGACATCCTTTTCCGTCTGCAGCTCCGCGGGGTTCAGGAGGGGGAACTGCACGGCGTCCGCCCAGAACTCGATGCCCTTGTCGGCCCTGTCGGACGGGACGGTGAAATAGTAGGAGACGCTTTCCTGTGTCGTTCCTCCGTTCCAGTCCGCCACGCCGAGGTCTTTCATTGCCGCCTGCAGGGCAGTCTGGTTCGGGTACGCGCGGTTTCCCTTGAAGAGCATGTGCTCGTACAGGTGAAAGAGGCCCGCCGTCTGGGGCGTCTGGCTGATCGCCCCGGTGCGGAAGGTGACCTGGATCCTCGCAAGGGGCACCGTGTGGTTTTCCACCACGAAGACCTCCAGCCCATTGTCGAGCGTGAATGTCTTGAGTCCCGTAATCTCCCGCGCCTGCGCGGCAGCGTTGGTCAGCGGGAGCAGCGCGACGAGACAGCACAGGAATATGCGGCACACTATCGTCATTGGATAAATATACGAAAGATACGGCATACATGCAGCACGAGGCTGTCTTGCTTGAATTCTGGAATTCAACCGACTATAGTTGCCACACAATCCCTGCCCCAAGGAGAGACACATGGCTGAGCTCAATCCCTTCAAGATCGCCCAGAAACAGCTGGACACGGCCGCAGCGACCCTCGGCCTGGACGAGGCGACACACCAACTCCTGCGATGGCCGCAGCGCGAGTTGCAGGTGACGATCCCCGTCCGCATGGACGACGGCACGACGCGGATCTTCCACGGATACCGCGTGCACTACAACGGCGCGCGCGGGCCGACGAAGGGGGGATTGCGCTGGCACCCGGACGAGACCATCGACACTGTCCGCGCCCTGTCGGCCTGGATGACCTGGAAGACGGCGGTGGTCGACCTGCCGCTCGGCGGCGGCAAGGGCGGCGTCACGTGCAATCCGAAGGAGCTCTCGGTCGGAGAGAAAGAGCGCCTGGCGCGCGGCTACGTCCGCGCGGTGGGCCGGTTCCTCTCCGAGAGGGGCGATGTGCCGGCCCCCGACGTGTACACCACTCCGGACATCATGGCGTGGATGATGGACGAGTACGAGACGATCATCGGCGAACACAGCCCCGGCGTCATCACCGGCAAGCCCCTTTCCCTTGGCGGCTCGGCCGGGCGCGGCGATGCGACCGCCCGCGGCGGGATCTACGTGACGCGCGAGGCGGCGGCCAGGCTCGGGATGGACCTCAAGGGAAAGGCGATGGCCATCCAGGGCTTCGGCAATGCCGGCCAGCACGCGGCAACACTCGGTGCCAGCCTCCTGGGCATGAAGCTCGTCGCCGCCTCGGATTCGCGGGGCGGCGTCTACAACGCCAACGGCCTGGACGTGAAGGCGATCGTCGACTACAAGCAGAAAAAGGGAAGCCTCGAAGGGTTCCCGGGTGCATCGGCCATCGCCAACGAGAAGCTCCTTGAGCTCGACGTCGCCGTGCTCTTTCCCGCGGCGCTTGAGAACGTGATCACCGACGTCAATGCCAGCCGCATCTCGGCAAAGATCGTCTGCGAGCTGGCCAACGGCCCCACGACTCCTGAGGCGGATGCCATCCTCTTCAAGAAGGACGTGTTCGTGATCCCCGACTTCCTGGCGAACGCGGGCGGGGTCACCGTGTCGTACTTCGAGCAGGTGCAGAACGCGTACAACTACTACTGGAACCTCGACCTGGTCTACAGCAGGCTGGATGAGAAGATGACGAAGGCGTTCGAGGACGTCTATGCCATGCGGGAGCGGCACAAGGTGAACATGAGGGAAGCGGCCTACCTCGTCTCCGTGAGCCGTGTCGCCGAGGCATGCAAGCAGCGCGGATGGGTGTGAACGAGACCGAACTTCCGTCCACTCTCAGCCCGATCAAGGGGTACCGGCTCTTCCGGCAGATCGCCCGGTATCCCGAGCTGCTGCCCCAGATGCGCGCCACGTTCCTCGACGTGCTTGTGGAGCGCGGGGCGATCACCCGGGAGAGCCTCGCCGGCATCGTGGGGCGGTACATGGCGGCCGACGGAGCGCCGGACACGGAGGCCAGCCGGGCCGAATACACGGACAGCATCATCGACCTGCTCTTCGCGAGCGTCCTCTCCCCCGAGGAGGTGGAGAACTGGGTCAACCTCGTGCGCAAGCGCGACCGCTGCCAGGAGCTCGGCAGGGTCGTGTCCGGCGAGCACACCGACGCGGCGGCGATCTGGCGCGCGCTGCGCGAGTTCTGTGACATCCCCAAGGGTGAGCTGTACATCTCCCGGGAGGATGCCGAGGGGATCCGCGTCTCGCTCCTCTCCCACTACATCTCCAGCCAGCTCCCGTTCATCGGCATCGCCAAGAACCACGTGACCATCCGGGACGTCGACGCGGTGCTGGGCCACACCATCGGCCACGTCACCTACCCGGGCAAGCTGGGCGGCAAGGCCGCGGGCATGATCGTGGCGCAGAAGATCCTCCTGCCCATCCTCTCCGGGCGTGACCCGGATTTCGAGAAGTACATCGCCGTGCCCGATACCTGGTACATCAGCTCGGGGGTGATGTCGGATTTCATTGACCGCAATCACTTCTACGGGTTTCACACGCACAAGTACAGGGAGCGGGACGCCATCGACGAGGAGTTCAAGCTCATCGGCGGGATGTTCGAAAAGGCGGAGTTCCCGCCGGACGTAGTGGCGGATTTTCGTTCGCTGATCCGCCAGATCGGGGAGCACCCCATCATCGTGCGCTCCTCCAGCTACCTCGAGGACAGTTTCGGGCTTGCCTTCTCCGGGAAATACCAGTCCATCTTCCTTCCCAACCTGGGCAATGAGGAAGAGCGGCTGTCCGGGTTCATCCGGGGAGTCAAAGGCGTGCTGGCCAGCATGTATGGCCCGGACCCGATCATCTACCGGAGGGACCACGGCCTGCTGGATTACAACGAGCGGATGGCGATGATCGTGCAGAAGGTCGTCGGCAGGAGGTTCGGCGACTGGCTCTTCCCGCTGGCCGCCGGGGTGATGTACTCCTCCAACGCGTGGGTCTGGAACCCGCGGATCCGCAAGGCCGACGGGCTGGTGCGCCTCGTTTTCGGGCTGGGGACCCGGTCTGTGGACCGTGTCGGCGGGGACTACCCCCGCATGATTCCGCTGAGCCATCCGGCCCTGAGGCCCGAGGTCACCCCCGAGCAGATCTCGAAGTATTCGCAGAAGATGGTGGACGCGATCAACCTCCGCACCGGGGAGTTCACGACGATCGATTTCCGGACCCTCGCGGAGGAGAGCCGTCACCCGGACCTGTTTCTCGCCGTCTCCCTCATGGAGGCCGGTGAGATGCGCGCCCCGCTTTTCCGGACCCAGGACCTGCCGCCCGCCTCGTTGTGCCTCACCTTCGAGAACCTCCTCACCAAGTCGGCCTTTGTGCCCCTCGTGAAGAAAGTGCTCTCCACCGTGCAGGCCGCCTACGGGAGGCCGGTGGACATCGAGTTCGCGTGGGACGACAACAAGCTGTACATCCTTCAGTGCCGCTCCCTCTCATTGCGCCGCGAGGTGGAACGAGTGGTTCTCCCCGTGGGGGTGCGGGACGAAGACACGCTGTTCATCACGCAGTCGGGGCTTTCCAACGCCGTCATCACCGACATCGAGCACGTGGTATACGTGGATCCGCGCGCCTATGACCGGCTGGACACCGTGGAAAAGAAACACAGGGTCGGGTGGGCCGTGGGCCAGCTCAACAAGCGGCTTGCGGGGCACCGCTACGCCCTGATGGGCCCGGGCCGGTGGGGCAGCAACGACATCAATCTCGGCGTCCGGGTGAGCTACTCGGACATCAACCGCACCCGCCTGCTCGTGGAGATCGCCTTTGCCCGCGACGGGTACACCCCGGAGGTCTCCTACGGGACGCATTTCTTCCAGGACCTGGTGGAGGCGGACATCGCAATCATGCCGCTGTACCCCGACACGACGGGGAGCAGCCTGAACGAGAGCTTCCTTCTGGGCTCGCACAATGCCCTGGCCGACATCGACCCGGCCCTCGCCGGCCTTGCCGATGTGGTCCGCGTGATCCACGTGCCGTCCGTACGCGGGGGGCTGCTCCTCCACGTCTTCCTCGACGCGGAATCCCAGAAGGGAATCGGGATGTTTGCGCCCGCCGCCGGAAAAACGAATTGATTTTGCACAGCACTTCCGTTAGGATTCGAACCCAGTTCGGCATCACGGAGGGCCGCCATCACAACTCAACAATGGATTGCGCTGGGGATTTTCGTTCTTTCCTACGGGCTGATTATTTCCGAGAGGGTGAACCGCACTATTGCGGCGATCGTCGGCGCCCTGCTCGCATTCGCCTTCGTGCTGGGGCCGGAGAACATCCTCCAGTACGAAAACTGGGAGACGATCATCTTCATCTTCGGGATGATGGCGATCATCGAGACCATGAGTCTGTCGGGCTTCTTCCGCTGGCTGGGCCTGCACAGCGCTCGCTGGGTGAAGCTGGATCCCCTGAAGCTCTTCATCCTCTTTCCCTTCGTTGCCGGATTCCTTTCGGCTTTCGTGGACAGCATCACGGTGATGCTCTTCATGTCCGCGCTCACTATCGAGGTGGCCGCCCACATCAAGATCAACCCTCTCCCTCTCATCCTTTCGGAGATCTGCGCCGCGAACATCGGGGGAGCCTCCACGATGGTCGGGGATCCTCCCAACGTGATCCTGGGAACGTACTTCCAGCTCTCCTTCATGGATTTCGTGCGGAACACGGGGGTGATAGCCTGGATCGGGTTCATCATCAACACCGCATTCTTTACGTTGTTCTTCCGGCGTGAGATCGGGCCCGCGCGGGAGAGACTCAGGAAGGATCCGGCCTGGCTCCAGAAAGAAGTGGACGCCATCAATCCCGGCGCGGCGATCGAGGACAAGCGCCTTTTCGCCGCGGGGATCATCGCGCTCATCTTCGTCGTGGTGGCGCTGGTCACGCACCAGATGACCCACCTCTCGGTGGCCACCGTGGCGGTGACGGGCGCCGTCCTGGCCTTCCTCATGGGCGGCAAGAAAATGGGGGAGGTGGTCCAGAAGATCGACTACGCCACCATCGTCTTCTTTGCCGGACTGTTCATCATTGTTGGGGCGATGGAGCACGTCGGCCTGCTCACGGTGGTGGCCAACAAGGTCCGCGAGCTATCAGGCGGGAACTTTTTCATCGCGATCACCATCATCCTCTGGGTGAGCGCAGTCGGCTCCTCGATCGTGGACAACGTCCCGTTCGCCGCTACAATGGCACCGATCCTGAAGCACATGAGCGGGCTGCACGGGTTCACCCTCGGCCCGATGGTATGGTCGGCGGCGCTGGGAACCGACATCGGCGGCAACGGCACGCCGATCGGGGCTTCTGCGAACGTCGTGGCCATTTCGACGTACGAGCGGCTCATGAAGAAAAAGGTGGGCTGGGGCTATTACTGCCGTATTTCATACCCCGCCATGATGATCGTGGTGCTGGGCTGCAATCTGCTCCTGTACCTGTTCTATGTACTCTGAGCTTGACCTCAGGACTCGTTCGAGAAGCTACTTCTTCGCGTCCGGCATCGAGATCATTCCGTCCCACGTGTTGACAACCTTGGCCTCACGCGCTTCCTCATCGGAGAACCAGTGGGCGGTGACGGTCTTCAGCTCGGTGAAGAATCGCACCGCGTCAGTCCCCATTGTGTGCAGGTCACCGAAGAAGGAGTTCTTGTGACCGGTGAAGCCGAACATGCCCAGGGGCACCGGAATGCCGACATTGACTCCTACCATGCCGCCATGGGTGCGTCGGGCGAACTCGCGCGCATAGTAGCCGTTCTGAGTGTAGATGACCGAGCCGTTGGCGAACTCGCTGGCGTTCATGAGGGCGATGCCTTCCTCGAAGTTCTTCACCCGCTTCACCACGAGCACGGGGCCGAAAACCTCGCGGTTGCCGATGGTCATTTCCGGCTTGACGTGATCGAAGAGGGTCGCCCCGAGGTAGAAGCCCTTCTCGTAGCCCTTCACGCAGACGCCGCGGCCATCGAGAACGAGCTTCGCGCCCTCGTCGACTCCTTTCTGGATCCAGTTGATGACGGACTGCCGATGCTCCGCGTTCACCAGGGGGCCGAGCTGGCTCGACGTGTCGTACGCGGGTCCGATCTTCAACTCCTTCATCATCGTGGCGAGCAGGCCGACGAGCTTGTCGGCCACTTCCTCCTCCACGACGACAGCGGGCAGAGCCATGCAGCGCTCTCCCGCGCATCCGCAGGCGGAGGCCACGATGCCGCGTGCCGTGCGCTCCAGCGCCGCGTCCTTCAGCACCAGCGCGTGGTTCTTCGCCTCGGTGAGAGCCTGGACCCTCTTGCCGTTCGCCGCCGCGGTGGCATAGATGTGCTTTCCGATCGACGTCGATCCGACGAAACACACGCCCTTCACGTCGGGGTGCCTCAGGAGGATTTCCGCCTCGTTCCGCGAGCAGGTCACGAGGTTGATGACGCCCTTCGGCAGTCCCGCCTCCTCCCACAGCTCCATGATCCGGATGGCTGACTGCGGAACGAAGCTCGCCAGCTTGAGCACAAGGGTATTTCCCGTGGCAATGCAGATCGGCGCGACCCAGCCCATCGGCAGCATGGCGGGGAAGTTCCACGGCACGATGCCGGCAAAGACGCCCACCGGCTCCATGTATTGAGTCGTGTCGTAGCCGGCCGTGACGTTCATGAGCGCCGGGCCTTTCAGCAGGTGGGGGATGCCGCAGGCGAACTCGACAAGCTCGGTGACCTTGATCGCATCACCCATGGCCTCTTCCAGCACCTTTCCGTGTTCGATGGCAACCAGTCTCGTCAGCTCGTCCAGGTGCGTATCGAGGAGGGATTTCATCTTATACAGGACCTGCACCCGCTTGTTCGGCGGCGTATCCGCCCATGCAGGGAACGCCGCTGCCGCTGCGGCCACCGCCTCGTTGACTTCGTTGACGGTGCACTGGGGCGCAAGGGCGATGACCTCTCCCGTCGAGGGATCGAAGCAATCCATGTACTTCGACGTCTTCGACTGCTTCCAGCCCGCGGCGTAGTAGGGCAGTTTCTTCGCGACAACAGGCATATGTGTCTCCTTCGAAAATCAAATTGGGGAGAATCAGAGTAGCATTGCTCCTTGATTCCGTCAACGAAAACATCGCTGCATAAAAAACGCGAAAAAGTAAAATTATTTCTTGCATTCCCGGGAAACCCATTTTATAGTGGGTCGAAATTCACATTCATTCCTGGGAAGGAGGATCTATGGCAGACGTCGCTGTTACTCCGAAAGGGTATACAGAGAATCCGGATCTGATGCCCACTCCCCGCAGCCAGCAGAAATACGGGTTCATCCGGGAATTCCGGGGAACGCCGCACGGATCTTGAGGAAGAAGTACTCATCGTCGCGGAACCCGTAGGCCACCCTCTTGATGACCTTGATCCTGTTGTTGATGCCCTCCAGGAGGCTGGT
>Ga0315279_10003764_pt1 | contig 20809 bp, 27 predicted proteins | sample YL17G06_20_MG_FD_203694 | JGI IMG/M metagenome (GOLD analysis project Ga0315279, IMG submission 203694) | Sediment microbial communities from Yellowstone Lake, YNP, Wyoming, USA - YL17G06_20 | ecosystem: Environmental > Aquatic > Freshwater > Lake > Sediment | place: USA: Wyoming | collected... | reverse complement strand
TTCCGGGAAGCAAGTGTTCTCACATACTCGCAGAGCACGTATGATTTCCTATTTGTCGACGAGTATGTTCAATTTCCGCGACCTTATTGTTGTTTTATGCTGGGTGTCGTGTCGAATCTTTAATGCCCCAGCGTAGGATGGCTGTTATTTGCGTGTGCGAGCGTTGGACAACGGCGGATTGGCGACATTGATCGCCACTCAGATTGGCTTCGGAGGAACCCTTGGTTTCTTGCTGGGTTACGGTCTGAAGAAAGTCGCCGCGGTTATGCTGAAGATCCTTGCGCTCGTCTCAGGGCTTTTCATGCTGGGCTTGACATGGCTGGCTTCGCTCGGTGTAATTACATTCAACTACAATGCTTTCGCATCGACGATGGACAATTCGTTCGCTGGGACGATTGGAGCGTTGGTTAGCTCACTCACGTTTGCGGCCCAGGTTTTGCCTATGGGCGGCAGTTTCGGGCTGGGGTTCTATCTCGGGGCGAAGAAGGGCTAGTTCTGCGTTACATGCGACATGTTTTTCATTGCTAAACCTCAGCACAGTTAACTCTGGAGGCCGGAGTGGTGAGACACCTCACAGTCGCCGTCTTGATTCTCGTCATAGCTGCGACCGGCGCCTTATCTGCTTGGTATTTCTTTCTACAGCCGACTAACTCGACTCGAATAGGTTTCGCTGGCGTGACATTGACGGTCGAACTTGCTAAGACATCGGCCGAGCAGGAGAGAGGGCTGTCCTATCGAGATTCGATGCCTCTCGACCACGGAATGCTGTTTGTGTTCGACAAGGAAGCCACCTGGGGATTCTGGATGCACGAGATGAGATTCCCGTTGGACATCATCTGGTTCAATTCACAAAGGCAAGTAGTTCACATCGAACAGAACCTAAAGCCTTGCACTCCCCAGAATTGCCCGGTATTCAGCCCGTCGACCAACGCGATGTACGTCCTCGAGGTCAATGCGGGTTTCGTGGAATCCCACAATGTCACGTTAGGTCAAACGTTTACTTTTCTGAGCTGACTATACACGGGTTGACTATATAGCAGAGAGAAGTGCCTATTCTGAACATGCCGATCGACCGCCTGACTTACGAAGAATTCCTCAGTAAGACTGACCAGTCTTCACCAAACCCATTCGCTCATCTCATTCAGCAAGAGAAGACCGTCTACGTGTACGCACTAACTAGGGACCGTTGTAGTGGCTGCGAAATCCAGAAACCACTCTACGAAAGGCTGGTGGAGTCTATTCGTGAGAAATACGGAGATCAGGTCAGGTTCGGCTCGATCCACGTGTCCCAACAGGATCAGTTCAGCGAGAAGTTGCAGGACCTTCGCAAAGTGTTTAAGTTCGCTGCATATCCGACGTACCTAGTCCTTCTGAGGACCGAGGTCGGTATAATGGAGATCTATCGAGGCATAGAGCCTCCGATGGAAGAACTTGCGCGAAATATCAACATCGCCGTGGAACTTGCAAATCGCTAAAGACCATGTCATGACTGAATGGTTTTACTCAGTTCGTTCGGTTGGTCTTAATGTAAGGTAAACCCCGATCAGTATTAGTACAGTTCCCAAGCCGACATTCGGATCCACGACCTCTCTCAAGAATAGCCAGCCCAACCCTAGAGCGATTATGGGGGTGATGAACGTGAATAACGAGACATTCGTGGCACTTGCTTTTGTTAAGAGCCAGTACAACCCAACGAAAGCAAGCGCCGAGCCTATGACACCAAGATAGAGAACCGCAAAGACAGCTGTGGGCGTGAAGTTAAGAACGGAGTTCATTTCTGTCAATACACCAATGGATGATAACACCAATGCGCCGATGACAGATTGGACGAGCACGTTTGCGGCAGGGTCGATTTTCCCAGCGTATCGTTTTGCGACAACATTCGCCATCCCACCTGAAGCAGCACTACCGACAACGGCTAGACCTCCAAAAAATGAGTATTGTGTGCTTAGGGTCTGCGCGGCGGTTATGTCACGCCAGAAGATTGCGACAAGCCCAGCGAAGGAGGCTATCACGCCGATAGCCTTCAGCTTTGTCAACTTCTCTTCCCTGACTAGCATGTGCGCAGAAATAACGACGAAGAATGGTAGTGTCGCGAATAGTACAGCCGAAAGCCCGGACGAGATGTATTCTTCGCCCCAAAACACGAGACCGTATGGCAAACTGATCTGGAATATTCCTAGAAAGAGCATGATAAACCACGAGTGCCGATCTCTCGGCACTTGGGCATGAAGTATTCTCGATAGCACTAGCAATGCGATAGTTGCTATTGTGAAACGAATTCCCGCGAACATGAAAGGAGGAAGAAATTCCAGCCCAATCTTAATTGCCAACCATGTCGACCCCCAAACGAAGCACAGCGAAGCGAAGACCAAACTTGGAGCCTTAGAGCTCAATTCTCAGCCACCAATCCTTCTCTGCCAGGATTCCACATTGCGGGAGTAAGGGAATGTGCGGTTAGGTCGAAAGAGTTGCCGTGACTCGTTCTATTGGAACCATGCTTCCATTCTTTCAGTCAAGAACCGTTGCTTTTGGTGGTATCCATCCTCGCTGGGAGAAGTGAACTCCCATGTTGGTGAGGGTTGAGCATAGAAATCTGCATTGACGGGCGCTGCTTTTCCCGAGCCTACCTCCATATAGCAGACACCTCGACCGTCGAACTCGATCGGCCTGCCTTTTCCTGTTATCTCTTGAATGATATTCTTTGCAACTACCTTACCCTGTCCCTCTGCGAGTATTCCCGCGCGAGGAAGCAGAACTCCCTTCGGGATTCTCGTTCCGGCACAGTCGCCGATCGCATAGACTTGTGGGATATTAGTAGTCATATTTGTGGGGTCCACGGGAACCCACCCGGATTGACCCACAAGACCAGCCTCTTTGAGAACTGTGGGGACAACGTTAACTGGGATTGCGAGGATCAGCTCACTTTGGAACTCCTTCCCATCTTCGGTCAGAATTTTCTTCTGGCAGATCTCTTTGACCTTGTGGGATGAGTGATATTCGATAGACCGCTCTTCGAGGAGCTTAATCACTCTCTTGCCTGCATCTTGACCAAGAATCGTCAGTGGGTGAGGCTCCGGAGTGACGATCTGAAGCCTAACCTTCTCCCTGACTCCTCTCTTTCTCAATACATCGTCAATGATCATGGCTGCTTCATAGGGAGCGGGTGGACATTTGAATGGCAATCCGCAGACGAGAATTGTCAGAGTTCCACTGTTGAAAGCTTGTAGCAAATCTCTGATCTCTGCGCAACCGCTTTCCGTGTACAAGTTCGATGCGAACTTGGCGAAACCGGACGTGGCGGCTACAGAATATTCTGCGCCGAGCGCGATCACCAAGTAGTCATAGGAAAGTTGCTGTTTTCCCACACGAATTTTCCGATTCTTGAAATCAAATGAGACCACTTCACCTTCTAAGAAGTCGATACCACGTTTGGTTAGGGTGGTGCGGTTTCCGGGGTTTTCTCCTACACTACGTCTTCCATTGAGTATCCACAACTTGGTCAGCCCCATCAGAAAGAGAGGCTGGCGATCCACCAGGGTTATCTTATGTTCTGATGCGAGACCGTTTCGGAGTTCGTGAGCTGCAGCTAGACCCCCAAAGCCACCCCCCAGAATTAGGATTTGTTTTCCCACGGTCAGTCAGCCTTTGATTTTACATGGCCTGGTTGCTTAGAAACCTTCTTTGAGGCGCTAGCGCGCCGGAAGCAGACTGTGCACTCATTACCTAATGTCGAAAACCACGACAGAGACGCGATTGGCGCACTTCTGGCAGAAGATGAAATTCTGAAGAACCTGTCCAACATTGGTGATTACAGATGTGTCGAAAGCGTCGTATTTGCTGTCGAACTTTGCTTTGCATTCCACGCATCTCAATTTGATGTGTGCTGTTTTCTGACTCATTAGTGATACTTCTAAGGGTAACGTCAAGTCTACGTCTGCTCAGTCGGTTTTGTTGGGTTGTAAAAAACCGTCTGCTGAACTACGTAGATACGGCGCGAGTAAGATTCAGAGTGACGGTTAGCGGGGTCTAGTCACGTTAATTGCTGGGCAATAATTTATCTGATGTCAACCACTACAACTGAAACTCTTTTCCCGCATCCCCGTCTCCCGATCTTCTGGCAGAAGATGAAGTTCTCAAGGATCTGCCCAACATTTGTTATAACCGACGTGTCGAACGCATCATACTTACTGTCAAACTTGGCTTTACACTCCACACATCTCAATTTGATATGATGACTTTCCTTACTCATGAGTAATACTTCTTGAAAGTACCTTCCTTTTCACAGCAATTGAAACCTTTCGGTCGAGTCCTGAGCTCAAGTGCCTGAAGCGGGCTGAGATCTCTCGATGAACTCGCTGATGCGATGCAGGCCAGACTTGAGATAATCCTGTTGGCAACCATATCCGACTCGCACATGTTTCTTCATGCCAAAATGCTCGCCCGGCACGATCAAGGTGCTCTTCTCCTTGAGGAGCCTATTCGCTAGTTCTACTGATTTCATTTTGAGTGTGTGTTTCAGGTAGGCAATTGCGCCGGCTTTCGGGGGGGAGAACGAGAAATGCTCCCGATTGCGTTCGACCCAGTCTCTGAGAATCGGCAGATTTGTCCTTAGAATATTGCGTGTTCGACCCAGGATCTTTGCTCTTGTCTCAGGTTGGAGGACTCGTCTTGCGAGGTAATCGCTCAGCGCGGAGAGGCATATTGTAGTGTAGTCATGGTATGACCAGAGTTTATTCGCAAGGTCGGGTTTGGTCAGTATCCATCCTACTCGAAGGCCAGGGAGTCCGTAGGCTTTGGACAAGCCGTTCGTAACAATCACTTTTTCATATCTACTCCAAAACGTCGGAGCCTCCTTCCCGTTTAGTTCCGCCCCGTGGTAGACCTCGTCTGAGAGAACCCACGAACCGGTCTTCTTCGCAACTTCACAAATCTGATCAACCATCTCCTCATTCAAGACCGCGCCGGTTGGATTGTTCGGATTGCAGACAGCGATGAGCTTGGTTCTCTTACTCACAATCTTTCTCAGCGAACGAAAGTCCACCGTCCAACCATCTTCACCTTCCCTAAGCCAAGACGGTTTGACCTTCGCTTGCATCGTTTTCGCCAAACCCCAAATCTGCATGTAATTCGGAAGCAGAATGACCACCTCCGCGCCCTTCTCGAGGAAGGACCAAAGCGAGACGAAGTTGGCTTCGGAGGATCCATTTGTGACAAGTACGTTGTCGGCAGTTGCATTGGGATAGTAGGAAGCAATCGTTTTTCTGAGTTCGTGAGTGCCATTGGTTTGAGTGTAACCCAGCGATTGGTTCAGCAAGTCTGTAGAATCTACTCCAAGAATTTCGTTGAGCCGCATTGGATGAACACCGCTCTCAGAAAGATTGTATTCGACTTGGTTCTCCCAAGTTGATTGCCAGCGCTCCATCTCGAAAGGCTGCAGTCGCATATTCGTTAACCAGCAAGACATGTTCTGTGGGCGGCGTTAACAAGCTTTACAGTCGGCAAAGGGTATATGTCGCTCGCCTGCAGCCTGTGCTGAATCTTTGTCAATTGGATGGCGGAAATTTGAAACAGGGAAAACCGATCGATGCATCGCTTCGACATGTCGTATTCTTTCCTGAGACGACCGCAGAGAGCTATCCCACAGTTGTCGCGATGCATGGCCGTGGCGCAAACGAACTTGACTTGCTCCCGCTCATACAGGAACTGAGAATTGATAATCTGCTCGTGATATCGGCTCGAGCGCCTCGACCCTTCGAGCTAGGTCTGGGAGGAGCTTTTGCCTGGTACCAGCTGAGTAATGACTGGGTGCCGCACCCTGGAAGCTTCTTAGCGAGCTTAGGAGCTCTCCAACAATTTCTCAGGGAATCGGAGTCCGGTTATCCCGTAGACCCGAAGCGACTCTTTCTTCTCGGCTTTAGTCAAGGAACCGTTATGGCTTATGCTGCAGCACTCTTGAATCCAAGTTCTATTCGCGGGATCATTGCTTTGAGTGGCTACATTCCAACGAAGTCGGGCCTCGCGCTGAAATTGAACAACCTGAGCAAATTGCCTGTATTCATCTCGCACGGAGCATTTGACGACGTCATCCCTGTGCAACTAGGCCAGGAGGCTGCGGAACTACTGAAGAGGGCGGGGGCCGATGTGGTGTATCGAGAGTACCCGATGGGACATCAGGTGAGCGAGGAGACCTTGCATGACCTCGCAGTTTGGATGAGGAACCTACTGTGAACCTCAGATTGGTACATAGACCGCAGTTGACCAAGACAACGCCAAAACGTTAAGGGGCGGTACTGTGTCTAAGTCAACTGTGTGAGACGCATGGGTCGTTATGGCTATGCTGGGAGTCAAAACTCTAAAACCTAGGCAACTGGCGCTCACTGCAGCCATGACCGCCGTCACAGCAGTTGTCACAATGGTCACAGGATCATTTGTTCCATTTCCAGCGACAGGAGGATACCTCAACCTCGGTGACGCCATGGTCATGCTCTCGGGACTTCTCTTCGGAGCGAGTCTAGGCGGATTCGCGGGCGGTGTGGGATCGGCATTATCGGACATTTTCCTTGGATACCCCTACTTCGCTCCATTAACACTCCTCATCAAGGGTACTGAGGGCTATCTGACTGGCCTAATAGGAAACAGCAAGAGGCTTACGCTAAGAGTGGCTGGAGTGGTGGCAGGCGCCTGCGCGATGCTTGTTGGCTACTTCTCAGTTGAAACCCCGTTGACGGGCATGGGAGCGGCATTGGGCGAACTCGTTGCCATCAACTCAATCCAAGTGGCTGTCGGAGCGATTGCATCACTGGTACTGGCTCAAATTATCCTGAAAACTTATCCTGACATAGAGTCCTACAAGCCACAACCTGCCAAGCTCAGATCTGGATTAATCATGATTCTCGTGGCGATTGTTGTACTTTCATCAATTGTTGCGCTCTATCTCAAGACAGGCATTCCACCTTAACACCCGAATAGAGCAACTACTTGAGTAAGCAAGGCTCGGGCTAGGAGAGCCTTATCCATTTTGACTTTCTGTCTTCATCTGACCTGATTGCTTTGGGTATCTTTGATCATTGAACGCGTGTTCAACATAGCAGACCTCCTCGATTGGTCTAAGTTCCTGGCAGAATTCGTCTACGTCATGCAGAAACTTCGCTCGTTCCTCCTTGTCCACTCTCGCACCCACCTAGTCCAAGTTAACTTCACGCACGCGAATATAGTTGCTTCATAATGTGATTTTCCACTACTCACAAACTGGCATAGCTCAGATGGTCCGTACATTCAAGAAATGTGATTAGTGCTTGCCCATGCTTTCTTCGAACGCGCCTACGTCTTGATAGTATCGTACCGCAAGATCTCTGAGATCTGGATTCGTGTAGAATTCAGCGACTGGATGCTCTATCAGCGACGCAATCTGACCAGCCACCTCTTCAGCTGACTGAACCATCACTTGTCCGACGCGAGTTCCGGCCCTTACTGTGAAAGGTGTACCTGCGACTTTGTGAAAGTCCGTATCAACGAATCCGGCCATAACCAACGAAACATGTACTCGTGGATAATTCATCCTCAGATCCATACGCAAATTGGTGGTAAGAATATTCGCGGCGCTCTTAGCCGCATTGTACGCGGACCGGTACGTTGCCAAAGGAACTCTTCCCAAGAAAGATGATACGTTGATCAGATGCCCCTCGCCTCTTTTTTGAAAATACGGAATGATGGCTCTCATTCCATAGAAAACAGATTTTAGATTAAGACGGAAGGACTAGACTCCTACACTGCGGAAGAAGATTCCTGTGTTAGCCTCTGCGCGCAATAACATGAAATGCAATAACTATTACGACAGTAGTAGAACAACTACGCAGCAGGTGTGAGGGATGCTCGAAAATTCCTCTTGGACAAGTGCCCGAAAGATTCTTCAAAAGAAGAAGATCGCTCTGATTCCAGTTGGCTCAACTGAACAACACGGCCCTCATCTTCCACTGGGCACCGATTTCTTCACCGCACAAGACCTAGCCCGATCAGCAGCCAAGAAGACAGGCGCTGTCTGTACACCAGTCATACCCGTTGGTGTTTCGAAGCACCACAGACAGTTTTGGGGTACGCTTTGGGTAAGCCCAAACACCTTTCGCCGTTACATGTACGAAATCGCGATCAGCCTTGAGTATCATGGCGTTCACCGAATGATCTTCGTAAACGGCCACGGCGGAAACCTGGCATCGCTTCAGGAGATCTCTCGCGAACTACGGCTTGTAGGATGCTACGCCGTCGTCTACCAATGGTGGACCGACAAAGAGGTCGTCGACCTCCAAAACAAACTGTTCAGGAGTAAGGGAACACATGCCGGCGCCATCGAGACGGCAATGATGCTTGCTGTACGACCTGAGTTTGTTAACACAAGCAAATATGATGAAGCAGCCAGAGGCGCCTCGGCCGAGTGGGGGATCAGCAAGTTCGGTGCCCAACTTGAAGTTGACACGCTCGATTTCTCGCGGTCAGGAGCCACCCTTGATCCCCGTGAGGCCACAACGAAAGCAGGCAAACAGCTCTTCAAGACTGCGGAAGAAAGTTTGGTGAATCTAACTCGCTGGTTGGAGAAGGCCAAAGCGAGCGAATTGAAACCCAAACCCCACAAAGGCTAGAAGTGAAAGAAACTGGTCAGTGGCATCTCTCTTGATAGACTCAGCAACGACCACGTGCACCTGGAGTATAGTTTCTTCATAGTGTAATGTTCGGGATCTTTCACACTTGCTTGTCTTGGTCTCCAGTGTGGCTAAGTAGCTTTTTACATAAGAGCACAGCAAATTGACGAGCGTTTCGGAGGCTTACTGTACGCCCAAACAGATTCGCGTGGCCATCGTTGGCGTTGGCAACTGCGCTTCATCTCTTGTGCAGGGTGTCGAGTTCTACAAGAATGCGAAAGATACTGAATTCATCCCCGGCCTCATGCATGTAAAATTGGGGGGGTATCATGTTCGCGACGTGACTTTCTCAGCCGCCTTCGACATCGACAAAAATAAGGTAGGAAAGGATCTGTCGGAGGCGGTCTTCACAACCCCGAACAACACTATCAAGTTCAGTCACGTACCGAAACTTGACGTCGAAGTTCAGAGGGGTATGACTCACGACGGTCTGGGTAAGTATCTTAGCAAAGTGATTCAGAAACATCCTTCGCATACTGTCGATGTGGCACAGGTACTGAAGGACACCAAAACTGATATGGTGCTCAACTACTTGCCGGTCGGCAGTGAGTTCGCGACCAAATGGTACATTGAGCAGGCCTTGGATGCACGCTGCGCCGTTGTGAACTGCATTCCAGTTTTCATTGCAAGAGAGAAGCGGTGGCAGCAAGTGTTCGAGAAGAAAGGCCTCCCAATTATCGGCGATGACATTAAGTCGCAAGTTGGCGCCACAATTGTCCATAGGGTGCTGACTCAACTCTTCAGAGACCGCGGCGTCAAACTCGACCGCACCGTTCAACTGAATGTGGGGGGCAACACGGACTTCCTGAACATGCTTGAGAGGGAGAGATTGGAGAGCAAGAAGATCTCCAAGACCGGTGCGGTAACATCGGTCCTTGATTACAAGATGAACCCTGACAATGTGCACATTGGTCCGAGCGATTATGTGCCATGGCTATTGGACAGGAAATGGGCGTACATCCGACTGGAAGGGACGACCTTCGGCAATGTCCCATTAAATGTGGAGCTTAAGCTGGAGGTTTGGGACTCCCCCAACAGCGCAGGAGTTGTCATCGACGCCATCAGATGCGCAAAACTCGCCCTAGACAGAGGCATTAAAGGTGCATTGAAGGCGCCGTCGGCTTACTTCATGAAATCTCCGCCAGAACAATATCCCGATGACGTTGCAAAACGCATGTTAGAGGATTTCATCCGCGGCAAGTGAACACACAGAGGACATGGCTCAGATTCAGCATAAATCAGATACGAGTATGGAGAGTATCTGCCAGGAGACATCACATTCCAAGATGATGGTCTTGATTCGAAGAAGCTTCCCACTAATTGCTCTTCTAGGATTCATAACTGTTGGGATTTTGATTCCATTAGGATCTGCGCAAACTCCCCAGGGTTGCCAGATGACGATCACCGGAGTAGATTATCCTTCGAAAGTAGACCCGGGTAAGTCCGTGACAACCACTACTCACTTTACGATAACGTGCCCGTCAACGAAGGTATACATCACACCACAAGATCAAGGTCAGGTGCGATTGGTAGATTCGCAAAACAAGGATCTTTCGAGAAGTCAATTTGATTTGCCCTATATGGGTGGGAACACAGAGCTGAAGCATGACTTCACCGTTACAAACACAGCAACTGCGTCTGCGTCGCCTGAAATCTGGAACCTGAAAGTCACTGCCAGCGTGTTCAGTCAGGGCACAGTAATCGTGTCAGCTGAACAGGCCTTCCAAATTCAGGTAGGTCAGATTGTCCAGCAAACTTCGGCTACATCATCCAGTTCCATCGCTACCGAACCTTCAACCCAGAGCACTACCGTATCTACTCCTCTAAGTGCTAGTAGCTCACTCTCAAAGACAGTTCAAGCGCAGTGGTTGACAGAGAATTCTCAACTCTATATGATCCTAGGAGGAACCGTCGCAGCGGTTGTTGTTATATTGCTGGCTATATTGCTGATGAAACGCAGAGGTGGCGCCGCACGAGCGGCGGTTGGTTCCAGTGAACAGATACCTGTTGTTCCTCCTCCGAAGGTCACCGAAGCGCCTCCCACACCACCTCCGCCACCTGCAAAAGGTTTCAAACACTGCATTTACTGCGGAGCAACAATACCAGCAGTAGTAGCATTCTGCATCAAATGCGGAAGGAAACAGCAATAGAACGTTTAGCCACCCATCGGCATCTAGTGTCTGCGCGGCAAGTGAGAGCGTTTGATGCTTCATTCGAGCAGCGTTAAAGCGGCGGCTATCGCACCGTACTCAGCTACCGCTTTGCTAGGAGCACTGACGATGCTCACAACATCATTATTCTTGGGATGAAAAGACTTGTCGAGCGTCTGAACCAGAGAATCTTGAGAACTCAGCTTCCAATCCCTTTCAGCCGTAGGCATCACATACTCTCCCGATCGGAAGACGAGCGTGCAAGCACCAGTCGCACCTGCTCGAACCACCGCGTCCCTCTGCTCTATACCTCGCTTCACACGCCGACCTGAGCTCTTGATCAAAATCGCGGCGTTGAACTTGTCTAACGAAAGCTGCCCCGCATCTATTAGCAAGACTCTGGAGAGCCTTCGTCTCAATTGATCATACAGAGACCGCCCACGTCTTGATAGAACACAGCCATCCTTTGCCGTCGCAACGAGTCCTGCCTTGGTCAAGTGCCTTATGACTGTTCGAATCGCGCCTTCGCCCAAGCTCAGTTTCCGTGACAGTTCAATCCTGCCAATCGGCGCATCGTCACCGATAACCAGTAGCGCGCTGCAGACATGCACATGTGAGAACGCCGGTGCAGGTCCAGGGCTGGGAAGCTTCGAGAGATCCTGCAAGAGCTGGAGTACTTTGCCCAAGGGCGGCCGACCTCATCACACGTGCCTATGCTTTAGGTGCCACTTTCTGTTTTGACTTGGCTGACAGTTTCTTCAGACGCCTTCCGACATCCTGTAGGGTCGTGTCTTTCTTGCAGAACGCCAGTCGTATCTTTCTCTTACCAAGTTCCTTGTCGTGATACAGGGCGGCGGCGGGTAACACGGCGACACCGATGTCTTTCAGAAGGTGCTTAGCGAAATCTTCTCCATCTTTGTATTCCTCGGGGGCGTTGGCTAGAATGTAGTATGCGCCCTCGGGTCTGTGGCATTCAATGTAGGCTTCGTCCAGCGATTTCAGTACCTGTCGTCTCTTCTTGTCGTACATCTCTGCAAGTTTATCGTAGTATGTGCGCGGGAAGTTAAGCGCGGTCACCAACGCTTCCTGGAAAGGATGTGGGGCGCAGATACTCAAGTAGTCATGGACCTTTCTAATCGCGTCTGTCAGTGTTGCTTCTGCAGTGGCCCATCCAACTCTCCACCCGGTTACTGAGTAGGTTTTCGAAGCTCCGCTGACGGTGACAGTTCGTTCATGCATGTTACTGACTGACGCCAGGCTGATGTGTTCTCTTCCCTCGTACAGGATGTGCTCGTAGATCTCGTCCACGATGGCAGTGGTTCCTTCTTCTTCGCAGAGGTCTGCTATGAGCTTCAATTGGTCTTGATTCATCACTCGGCCGGTCGGGTTGTTGGGCGTGTTGAGGATGATGAGTTTGGGATGCTTCTCCATAGCCCTCTTCAAACCCTCCTCGTCCAGTTTGAGGTCTCGTCCAAGGAAGGGCACGTAGAGTAGCTCGGCCCCGGCGATTATTGCGTCGGGAACATAATTCTCATAGAACGGATCGGTTACCACGATTCGATCGCCGGGATCTGTCAAACCCAGGACAGCGGAGGCGACGGCTTCGGTGGAACCACACGTCACCGTGATATTCTTTTCTGGGTCAGCGTCGATTCCATTGTATTCTTTGACTTTCTTTGAAATTGCATCTCTCAGATCTTTCTCTCCCCAAGTCACTGAGTACTGGTTCGACCCGTGCCTCATTGCTTCGACCGCCGCCTCAATCAGTTGGGACGGCGGATCGAAATCGGGCATACCCTGTGACAGGTTGATCGCTCCGTATTGATCGCTGAGCCTCGTCATTTCCCGTATGACTGATTCAGTGAACTGACTGAGCCTCTTCGAAACCACCAAGAGAATCCCTAACCTCCCAGTGTGACGGTTCGATGTTTAAAGCCAACTCCGTGTTCGGCCGAGAATTAGCAGTTGCCGGCGACAGTTTAGTTATGACGCCGGAAACGAAGCACCGTTCCGCCTGCTACCGCGAGGACCAGAACCAGTCCAATGATTAGTAGGCTTTGATTGATGATGGGCGTCATCCCTGTTGAAGTTGCTGGAGTTACTTCCGTTTGCAGCATCGTCCAGACTCGAATGTTCCCCACATCTATTCCCAGACTGAGCGTATAGTTGCCCGCTGGTGTTTTGGGTGACAGTTTTAGTTGGGCTTGGGCGGGGGTGTCGGCTAAACCTGCCAGAGATGGGTACTGCGGGGAGAATGTAACTTCAATCTGTTTGGAGTTGTATGAAGACCAGGAATATTGGAACGTCCCATTGCCTCCCTCATCCTGTGAAACCTTAGTGAGCAATGAGAGAGGAGTCTGCCCGCCCGCCTCCAGTTTGAGCGAGCGTTCTGATGTTCGCAGGGCGATTGGAACTTGGAGGTCGGCGTGAACTACACCTATTTTGTTTGTTTCCCATTCTGTAAACCACACATCACGTTTGGCGCTAGGGCTATCCATAGCGCGGTGCTGATTGGCCCTGTTGGAATGCTAAATTCAACCATTTGGCTGCTATCGGGATCAACGTAGCCGATACTGTTTCCTCCGTGCTCAGAGAACCAGACTCGTCCTTTACCGTCGGCGAGGATCCCATTTGGTATTGATATTGAAAACACATTGGCGGGAGGAAAGTGGGTCGGGTACTTGACGAGTGACCGCGAGACGGGGTTGAATTCCACAACCCAATTTCCGCCATGATCGGCAGTCCAAAGGTTGCCGTACGCGTCCAAAGCTATCCCGACTGGTGATGTGACTATCTGTGCCGCGTTAGGAGCACCGAGCGGGTATTCCGTGAATTTGTGATTACCGGCATCGAATTCGCCGATTTGTTTGCTATAGGTCTCCGTGAACCACAAGATTCCTGTAAAATCATTGAACGTAAGATCCGCAGGACCTGAAGAGTTTGAAGGAACGGTATACTCCGCAAGGAGATTCGTTGAAGGATCAAAGAGTCCTATCTTATTTCCAAGGAGTTCTGTGAACCACACGCGATACCGCAAATCAGTAACGAGGCGCATAGGAAAAGAGCCCACGGTGGGGATATCTATGATAGTGATGTTCCCGGTGACAGGGCTGAATCGCAGCAATCTCCCATGCCCGCCCCCGACGACGACCCCGCCAGGGTTCACTGACCCCTTCCCGGCATACTGTGTGAACCAAACATAACCAGCTCTGTCCACGGTTATACCCCACATGTCCCCAACGCCTGGAGCTGCGTATTCTCTGAAGGATTGGTTCGTTGGATCAAAGCGTCCAATCTTACTAGCATTCGACTCTGTGAACCAGACCACGCCATGGGTGTCGACAGTTATCGCTAGTGGCCCTGCGCTAGGTGTTGGGACGTTGTACTCGTCGATGTATCGTGGAAGGCTGGAAGAGGCGGACACTGGGCTGAGCGGGCTTGATGCGCCAAGCGATGGCCTAGAGAGAAGCCCTATGCATAGTGCTATGCAGAGGAGACTGAGAGATCGAGCAACTGAGGGTTTTCTCAACGGTCAATCGGCCCAGCATTGGAATCTACGATAAGTAAACAAACCTTGCTGTTTAGGACGCTGAACTGAGATCAGTAATGCAGGCCGCAGTTCTTACAATAGTACCTATTGTAGTTGGGGATTTCAGTCAGTTCGGAACCGCATTGTTCGCAAACGTAGAGGTAGGTGCCGCCTTCAGCTACGGGAATTTCAACGATGATCTCGGCCGGTTCCTCTTCTTCAATCATTTCTTCTTCTGTTTCTTCAGACAATGCAGAAGTCGCCAGATATCGTGTAGCGGGTCGGTTGCTTGATAAGAGTTTCGAGACATCGTCAGTTTAGTCCAAGTTTTCTGAAGTAAAAAAGCGGGAGAGTATTGCTGAACTCAAATAAGCTATTAAGGGAGCGACCGGACCCTTGAACAATCGCTGAAATGCGCGGGTTCATCTGGGGTCGTAGTCTAGCATGGTTATGATACGCGGCTTGGGACCGCGTGAGTTGCTTAAGCAGCGACCGCGAAGTCCTGGGTTCAAATCCCAGCGACCCCACCAACAGGCCCCATAGGAGTTTTCTCCTGGATTGAGGAACAAGAACCCGCCGAGGGAATTTCTGATATCGATAATTCATTTTTCGATATCGAATATTCGCTCCCACTTCAAGAGCAGCTTGCTGCTGATGCAGCCAAAGAGTGATCTGTGGAGTCTCTGTAGCCCTGCCGTTGCATTCATATTCCGTAGCTAACTATCTCCCACGGTCCCGTACTCGATAATTCATTTTTCGTACTCGATAATTCCTTGAAGAAGTCCGGCGACACTTGACGGGTCTAATGTTGCGAGCAAATTGAACAAGAGTCTGGACACGGCCTCGAAGCGTGTGCTACAGTTGTAGCCAGTTCAAATCCGGCCCTTACCCAATTCGTATGTTCCAGGCTGTACTTTGAGGAATTTCACTTGAACGTCTGTCAACTTTCTCAACTCACTATCAGTGGTCAGCAGAATCCCTCTCTCCCTTTTCGCTAGCGCTAAGGCAAAGGCGCCAGCTGAGGAAATGTCTAGATGCTGCGTACATTTCTCTAGCCCTGCTAGGCGTGTCAGAACTCCATCGTTGACTATCCGTACCTTTGAGCCTTGTACCATGAAGTACCGGGAATCGGCCGTTTGCTTTCCCTGCTTCTGACAAGTCTTATAGTAATACTCAGCCAGGTTCACGCCAGCGACTAGCCCTATGGCTTTCTCGTCATTTATCTCGTCGAAGTATTCCTTGACTCTTGAATCTCCGGCAAAGTGGAGTGTTAGAACTCCTGCATCAAGAATTAGTGTCCGCTTCAATCACGAGCTTCCTTTCTATGCTCGCGGTTCAATTCGCGAATACCCTCGATCAGAGCTTTGGCATGAGCCTTATCGATACCATGCATTTCTGAAAGGCTCTTTGCTGGAATCATCATCACGGCCCCGTCGACCTCGACGAACTCCACCTTGTCGCCTTCCCGAATCCCATACTTTCGCCTGATGGATGACGGTATCGTGACCATGCTCTTGCTCGTGACCGTAGCAGTCTCAACCAATTGACTCACCATGCAAGCAGAGCGTTTACCACACATATACGGACTCTGCATGGTACAGCGCTTGAAGCAATAATCCCCCAGTTCAAACCCAGGCACCCCGATCACTTGAGACGGTCAGCGACGAACTCTGCTTCTCGTCCAAAGGATCGACAGGACTGCTATTGCCAAGGGAAACATAGCGTATTCACGAACGAAGATGAAGACAACTAATGATACAATGAGACTTACGTATGGGAAGGCTCGCTTCAATCCATGCAGCTTCAGTAGTTTGACGGCGGACGCTGAGCCTAGGATGTATAGCGCGGTGAAGCCGGCGCCTGAGATAAGGAATAACTGATCGAGCTGGACATGGCCCAGAGCAATCAATAACAGGCTAACTGCGGAGCCAGAGAAGAGGATTAGTAAAGCCTTCGCAGGCGCAGCACGCTTATTCAGCTTGAATAGAAATGATGGCATGCTCTTATCACGAGCTAAGGCGTAGACGAGCCGTGAGACACCGATGCTGTAGGCGTTCATGGTCCCGAAACATGTAGTCAAAGCCAAGAACAATACGATAACAACTGAGCTGACTCCTAGCGACTGAGAGAACATCAACGCGACGGGTGCGTAAAGGCTCTGATTGATATAGATTCCAGTTCCTATGGTAGCGAACGATGTGAGAACATACAATATGCCGGTCATGGCTGCGCTTATGGCAATGCTGAGTTGGAAGTCGCGTCCGGGATTCCTGAACTCTTCGGCCATGTGTGGAACGTTCTCATACCCTTGAAAGGACCAGAAGATTATCACCGCGACGACGCCGACAGCGTACCAACCTTTCGGAGCAAAAGGCGTGAAATTGCTTTGCTGCACGTGCGGCAGTGTTAGTGCTATTGCGGCAGACAATAGCATTACGACGGTTCCGAGGATGACCGATTCGGTCCGGCTTCCTATCCTAATTCCTAGTATGTTGCTTAGAATTGTGATGAACATGAAGAGAAAGGCGATCGGATAGAGCAGGTTAGAGGATAATCCAAGGGTGATTATGATATATGATGAGGCGATGATCGCCACTATGGGCGCTCCCACAAAGAACGAGAACACAAAGAACCATCCCGCAATCGTACCGACTGTCCAGCCGAACGCACGCTTCACAAACGCTGACAGCCCCCCTGCATCCGGGTAGCTTGCGGCGAGCGCCCCGAAAGTGTAACCAATCGGGTAACTCAGTAACGATAGCACAATCCAAGCGACCAAAGAGGCTGGACCAGCAATGCCCGCTCCTATTGCCGGAGAAACAAGAATCCCACTACCCAGAACGGAGCCAACGTACATGAAGACGCCCTCCCGTAATCGTATACTCTTACTGAGAGAGCGAGGCCCCGAATCCAAGACAACCACGGTCCCCGCAAAGCATAGACCGTGCAGTTAAGAGAATTGCCCAGACGACCGCCGGTTACGCGATTAAAGTACGAGAATGTTTAGTGACAGCATAGCGATTGAACCGTTCGGAGCGAATTGTAATGGCTCGGAAAAGAGCACCTAACTCTCATGAGCGACTCGGCTACGTTCCCTTTGACCGGGTCGCGGAAACATTCGACCGGACGCGATTCATTCCTGTCGAGGCGCTGCGGCGCACATATCGGCTTGTGTTCGAGAAAGTCGATTTCAAGGGAGAGATCACGATTCTAGATGCTGGGGTGGGGACGGGTAGGATGATTCGTCCGTTGATGCAACGCAAAGTGACGCTGATAGGGATCGACATTTCGCTCCCAATGTTGTCGAAGCTAAGGCGGCGTTATGAGGCTCTGAGAAGGCGAATGCTATTGCATGTGATCTTGGCTGAGGTCACGCATCTCCCTATACGAAACTCATCTGTTACTTGGGTTCAATCTACACATTTGCTGCATCTTCTAAGAAATTGGAAGACTGCAGTTAGAGAATGGGAACGTGTCCTAAGCCCAAATGGGTTATTGGTGGTTTTCCAAGAATCAGGTCGACCATCCTCTGTCAGAGTAGCGTATGATCGAGCAATAACACGAACGACCCCTTTGAGAAGAAGAGGATGGCGCGTCTATTCGAAACTAACCCGCTATCTCCGTCAAGCAGGGTGGCGCACACATCAAGACAAAATCGAGTGGATACGAAAGACTTCACTCGCAACTGTCCTCCGGTCGTTCGAGAATCGCTCGTACTCACGTCAATGGGACCTCCCAGACGAAATTCACGCGAAGGCAATTGCTAATGCCCGAGCCTTTGTGAAGCAGCAGTATTCTCGAGGAATTAAGTCAGAGAAAGCACCCGGCAGCTTGTTAGTTCTCAGGGCAACCCGTTCGCCTAAGAAGTGAGACTTTCATGCTGACGTGGCTGTCTGTTGTTGCAGTAACTTGCCCGCCATTAGTACTGCAGGGTAGGTCAGGTCTTCTTCCGTTTTGGCGTGGAGTTTCAGTTTCCTTGCGAACTCGACAACGCTTTTCTTCTTAGCCTTCTTGGCCACTTTGTCTAGCTGATCGAGCGCCTTCACTATCTCAACGTGTTCTTGAAGCATCCTTTCATACTCTAGCTTGAACTTGTCCGCGAGATCCAATGCCGCGTGGAAATCAGGCGATAGCTTCCCTTCCGCCAACGCTCTTGTTATGCTTATGACTGGCAGGGCGAGTTCGTTTTCACGTTCAAAATGTGAGTGTAGAACCCGGGCAACTTCCTTTGCTGCTTTCCCGACAGCGCCGGGAATCTTCGTAGCCTTCCGCAATTCTTCGTGCAGTTTCTCATGCTCCTCGTTCATAGCTTCAGGTATCGCTAGTGGCATAGTTGTTCGAGAGAAATAGCGTTCCAGCGGCCTCTTTAGAGTTAACGTTTTGGCCTATCGTTTACGGACGAAAAATATGTCGAAGGGTAAGACGTTGGGCTTCAGCGTTTATTAGCTCCGCTCCTTTGCTGTAACGTGGGCCTCTCATGAGCCATCAACTTCGCCTTCTCTTCTCAGTCTTCATTTCAGGGGCAGCGGTGATGGCACTTGAACTCCTTGGAAGCAGACTCCTCGCTCCTGTGTTTGGCAATTCGATCTTCGTATGGGGAAGCCTAATCGGCGTGGTGCTTGCAGCACTCAGTGTTGGATACTACCTAGGTGGAAAACTGGCTGACCGGCAGCCCAACCTTCACACGCTATCAGCGGTGATTTTCGCAGCAGGGATACTGGTTGTCGCCCTGCCAGCTCTGACTCCCCAAGTGTTCAACGCGATCATCAAACTCAATGTGGGGGAAAGATACTCACCGCTTCTCGCCACGACTCTGTTGCTCGCCGCGCCAAGCATTCTATTGGGTATGGTTTCGCCTTACGCAATTCGATTAGTAGCTCGAACCGTTGAGAAGATGGGTGGAGCTTCAGGCAATCTGTACGCGTTATCGACGCTTGGAAGCATCGTAGGGACTTTCGTCACAGTTTTCGTACTAATACCCGAGTTCGGAGTGAACAAGATCATCCTCGCCATAGGCATGACTTTGCTGGTCGTCGCCTTTCTCGGCCTTCGTTTCCGAATGAAAGTGCTCGTTCTCCTCATACTAGTGATTCTGCCATTCGCCGCGCCCTACATGGTAAGCCGCAGACTGACGATTGCAGCATACACACTGGCGCTTGGGGATACCATCTATGAAACCGACACCCCCTATCACCACTTGCAGGTAGCAGACTCATTCGACCCAGCACATCAATCCACAATCCGTATCCTAATCCTTGACGACAATCTGCACAGCGCAATGGACCTCAAAGACCCCGACAGAACCGTCTTCCCCTACACAGACTACTTTCACCTAGGCTTCCTACTCAACCCGAACATCACAAGAGTCCTCTTCATCGGTGGAGGCGGATTCACCGGACCCAAAAGCTTCCTCAGAGATTATCCAAACGTGCAAGTTGATGTTGCTGAGATAGATCCTGACGTCATCAGAGTCGCCGAACAATACTTCGCCGTTGATCCCAACAATCCGAGGTTGCACATTTACAATGATGATGGACGCATCTTTCTGCAGAAGACCACGCAGAAATATGACTTGATCGTGTTGGATGCGTATTCAAAGAGCTACGTCCCATTTCACCTGATGACTGCTGAATTCTTCAAGGAAATAGTAGCTCATCTGGGCTTGAATGGAAGCGTCATATCGAACCTCATCTCTAGCGTTTCAAGCAATGGTGATCAGCTTCTCGTTGCGGAAACGAACACAATGCACACAGCCTTCCCCAATGTTTACACATTCGCGGTTGGGGGAACATCATACCCGAACCTGCAGAACGTAATCATACTCGCTACACTGCTGCCGCAACACTTGACCGGATCAGATTTCGATAACTTAGCTGCGGCAAACACCATGGTCAGGATTCCAGAGCTACGGGAATATGTCGGGAATTTCCTGACGATTTCCTCTGGTAGTTCTCCTGTACTGACAGATAACTACGCGCCCGTCGAGACCTTGCTGAACCCAATAACCGGACAGCCGTTGACAAACGAACAAGAACCCGCGATCACGTCACAGGAAACGGTCAGGATCATCTTGGTTCTGGCAGCAGTCGCAGTCGTCTTCGCCGTTTTGAGGAAGAAGAAACTGCTCTAGGAACCTCGACATCCCATGAGGAGTCATTAGCAATATAACAAAAAAGGTAGAAAAAGAAAAAGGGGTTTTAGAGGTCTACCCGAGGTCTGACCAGTAGATTGTGTTGTGATAGACTGTCCCTTTAAGTCCGCTCGTCAAAGTGCCTCATGCACCGGGGTAGGTGGCCTTGTAGTCCTTGATGTAGTCGTGGAAGTTCGTGTTCCAGGGGCTGTTTCTCCAACGGAAGATGTTGTACTCTCCTGCAACATCCTTTTCCAGAGACGCTCCTTCTTCTCTCATCTAATCCTCGGCCCCAACATAATGA
>Ga0315279_10003763_pt1 | contig 20810 bp, 12 predicted proteins | sample YL17G06_20_MG_FD_203694 | JGI IMG/M metagenome (GOLD analysis project Ga0315279, IMG submission 203694) | Sediment microbial communities from Yellowstone Lake, YNP, Wyoming, USA - YL17G06_20 | ecosystem: Environmental > Aquatic > Freshwater > Lake > Sediment | place: USA: Wyoming | collected... | reverse complement strand
TTCTTGCCCGGAACAATTACCCAAAAAAGGGCAATAACGAGAAATTACCCTTTACGAGATAATAATGAGACGAATGGGGGTACCTTCCCCTAAAATGGGGCAATATAGAAACACTTATTACCCTAACTTGAACGCCAGAAATACTCCGGTGGCGATCAGGGCAAACACGACAGCAAAACCGACAGTTGGCTTCCAAGTTTTTGGCATTCGATATCACTCTCGGACGCGCCGTTTTTGCCTCCTTTTCGGGCGCGCGTAAGAAACCGGCAGGGACGGGTCGGTCGGCAGGCAGTTGAAGACTGCGAGCTCCGGGAGAACCGCGCAGAAAACAGGGACCAGAGTCCGCCGCCCTCTCTTCGGCTCGTTGGACCATTTGCCGGTGAAGCCACCCTCCGCAAGGTTGGCGAGCGGCCAGGATGGGTCGGGGAGGTTGCGCGTTCTCAGGAAGCGGAGCAGCCGAGGGTCGTCGTAGGGGAGAGCCGCCGCGTAGTCGTAGCTGATCTTGACGCCGGCCGTGAGCGCGTGGCTCAGGGCGTCGGCCGTCGAAGGATCGGAGACGAGGCCCCGGATGTGGACGATGGCGTTCGCGAGCTGCCCCTTCTCGAAGGCCTCCTTGGAGATCAGCCCGCCGTACTTGGCGATGGTCGAGCCGGTCTCGTGTGGTGACGGCTCGAAGCGGACCTTCTCGATCCCTTTCGTTGAAAACATGGCGCTGCCGTGCCCGGTGTGGACTCCTTGGATGATCTGGTCGAGCGTGTTGGCGAAGGCCTCGGAGTAGGGTGAATAATTGAAGGCCACGCTCACGATCTGGAGCCACGCGGGGGCGCAGCCCTCGAGAGAGCCGAGCACGTGGTCCATGAGCTCCCCCCGGTGATCCTCGATGAAGCGGCAGAAAGCGAGGCCGTGCAGCTGCTCGAGGTCGAAGAACAACGGCGGCTTTTCGAGCTCCTTCACCCAGGGCGGCTCGGACTCCTTGATCTCCTCGGCCTCGAGCCCCTGGTAGGCCTGGCGGAGCGGGTCGAGCGCGGCCGGGGAGTTGGCCGCGTAGATCAGGCGGGCCTCCTCGCCGTCCCACCACACCTCGAGAGATCTCGCCACCGTGCCGGAGGTCCGGGCGAGCGGCCGGAAGTTCACCTGCTTGAGCGAGATAATCGGTGGCCGGAGTTCGTAGAGTTTCAGCGGCAGCTTCTCGGTCTGCTTGTCAGCGGACCACGACCACGCGCCGACGTTCAGCCAGTCCTTCGCGCCGATGTGTTGAAGCGAAAAAGTCTGGAGAGACAGATCCATAGACTACTCCTCCTTGGCAACGTCCTTCCAGGACGGAGCGGGGGCTGTCGATCTCTTGGGAGTCGCCGGCCCTGAAGCCCTGGAGAGCTTTCGCGGCAGGGCCCCCGAGGCGAGTTCCTAGTAAATAAAAATCAGGACGGAAATCGGAAGAGCCAGCGGCCAGACGAAGAGTGCCATCGAGAGGCCGGACTCGCGCTCCCCGCGCAGCTCCCACTCCTCGAAGTGGCCGGCCAGCCACCACACAAGCAGGAACCCACCGATGGCCCACAGGAGGAATAGGTTGAACAAGTTAGGCCAGATAGCACCGCCCAGCGCGAAATAGAAGAAAAAGAGAGCACAAGCGAAGAATGGCATGAGGCCGAACCAGGCGCGGAAGTTGGCGCGGTGGCGGTAGTAGAGGACTCCCTGGACGAGAGCCGGGAGAAAGAGCCACAGGCCGAAGCCGAGCCAAATCGTCTCCATCGCTACGCCTCCCGGCCGCGTTTCAGCAGCCGGCGGCGGACCCTTTGGGTGCGAGCGTCCGCGAATTTCCCGGCCAGGTTGGCCCCGTCGGGCATGCAGATATAGTTTCGCCCCAAACCTCCTGTCCACTTCGGCATGTTCCTGCCTCCGCTTTAAAAATTACTGCGGAGTTCTTATATTTTGTGCTACCAATAGAGTATCACAAATTGTAAGCCAGAAATCGGGAAAGCGAGGGAGATTATGATGACAAATGGAGGCAGCAAATTGGTATCCAAAGGCAAGGGGAAGTTCATCAACCGGCCAACAAAGACTGGCAGGCGGACATATGACAAGTTTTTCGTCTACGTACCGACCGAGGTGGCCCGGGACAGCACCTTCTCGTTCAAGGAGAGGGATGTGGTCGAGGTGGAGATAGACACAAAGGGGAAGAGGTTGCTGGTCAAGCGCGCTTAGAAAGCCTTGCCCCATCGCTGTCGCTGTTCCACGAATACCGACTCACGCGTACATCAAGCCCGGGTCGCCTTTCTCGGACCCATCGTCGGGGTGCCGTTCCTCATTGGGGGCCTGCTTTTCTCGGGCCGGATCTTTAGAGCCACAAAACCTAAAAAAGAGTAAAAAGATTTATAATGGGGTAAAATCGTGGAAATAAAAGTGCGTGCCAAAGGACCGCCTATAAACTTTGATCGTTGGCAAGTTGATATTGCGTGCCCGAAATGTGGGGCTAAAAATAAGATATCACTCGGTCAAATTGAGCGAGAAGAAACAGTTCCATGCGTGGGTTGTAGAGTTAATATCAAGTTGCAGGATGACAAGGAAGGTGTAACAAAACTTCGGCATTCATTGGATAAAATTCAAAGAATGCTTAAAAAATTAGAAAGTTAACAGTAGTCGCCGTCCAGCCAGAGCATACGGTCGGATTTGGATATCTTCCAAAGATCTCCCTCGCCGCGAAGAGGTTGGGGATGAAGAAAGGGAACCTCACCGCGGCGGTCGAGGAGGCCGTCAGGGAGTGGATTGCGACGGGGCACGGGAAGCGGAAGTGAGTGCCCGACCCTATGGAGAGCAGATCGGGCGGATCCCAGCCCAAAACTAGACGGCCCGATTGGGTCTCGGCTTCCTCGGGCGGGTATTTTTCCAAGCCGAAAGTTAAAATTCAACTGAAACATACTTTTTACATATGGCAGATATTCTGACGAAGGAACAGAGAAGCTACAATATGTCCCAAATAAGGTACAAAGACACCAAGCCGGAACTGTTGCTCAGAAAACTGCTTTTTAAAAATGGGATTCGGGGCTACAGGATTGGTCCTAAACTGCCAGGCAGGCCCGATATCGTGTTCGGCCGCCATAAACTTGCGGTGTTTGTTGACGGATGTTTCTGGCACAAATGTCCGAAGTGTTTTGTAAAACCGCGGACCAACAGGGGGTTCTGGATGAAAAAGATAAATGGCAATGTCAGAAGGGACAGGAGGGTTGAACGGCGTCTTCACGAACTTGGATACGAAACACTGAGATTTTATGAACACGAAATAAGACTTGATTTAAATAGATGTTATCTGACTATTTACAGGAGACTTGCGAGAAAGGGTTTTGGCCATGGGAAAAAATAGGATACTTGACCTGTTTGCCGGGGCCGGCGGCATCTCTCTTGGGCTTGAAATGTTCAGGAACGAGGCGGGAGAGCATGTTTTCGAACTATATCGCGCAGTTGAAATAGACAGGTACGCATGCCAGACCCTCAGAAAAAATTTTGGCGAGGATAAGGTCATAGAAGGGGATATTACAGACGGGGGGATCCACAGAAGAATAATCCGTGAATGCAAGGGGAAAGTGTCAATAATCGTCGGGGGCATCCCATGCCAGAGCTTTTCCCTGATAGGCCCAAGGTCCGGATTCGGCCGCAAAATGAAAAAGTTCAGGGACGACAAGAGGGACAGATTATACGAGGAATTCATGAAAATCGTGGGGGAATTAAAACCCAACATTGTCATGATAGAAAATGTCAAGGGGATCCTGTCGAAAAGGGATTCCGGCGGCGAAAAAATCATTGCCAAGGTAGTAACACGTCTGGAACATCTGGGGTATAATCTTGAGGATGAAAACGGGAACAAACATATGGTTCTCAACGCTGCCGACTACGGAGTTCCGCAGAGAAGGGAAAGGGTCGTGCTGATAGGAATCAAAAAATCTTGGAAAAACGTCAAGATGCCGTTTATTGCTCCTACCCACTATGACCCCAGAAAATCCGGGTCTGGGGAACACAACGGTCTTGCGCCCTATGTAACCGTCTATGAGGCGATAGGCGACCTTCCGGAGGTCCGGCCGAAAATCACATTTACCGGCATACCTGGCCCTGAGAAGGCAGAAATAACGAAAATAAACAGCACAATGGACAGCGGGGGGGATGTTGTTTCTGTAAACGGGGAAAAGTTTCACCAGCATGTAGAGCGCATAAGCATGTCGGGTAAGCGGTTTTTTGAATTTGTCAGGCCCAACGGCTACAAGTATATTGATCATCACGTCGCCAGAAGCCAGCAGAAGTCCGATATTGAACTGTTCGGATCACTTATGGAGGGCGAAACCGCGGGCGAGTTCATGAAGCGAAACCCGCAACTGGCGAAAAGTCTGATAAAATATGATATGAGTACATTCCGTGACAAGTACAGACGGCAGAAGTCAAACGAGCCCTGCACAACCGTATTCGCGCACCTGCAGAAGGACGGGAACAGGTTCATCCATCCTTGGCAGACGCGGACATTTACGCCTAGGGAGGCCGCACGAATACAGTCGTTCCCGGATGATTTCATATTTGAAGGTCCAATGATCAAAAAATTCTGGCAGATTGGGAACGCTGTGCCGCCATTGATGGCATTAAACATGGGCAAGAGCGTGTACGAAATCTCTAGGGGGATGGCATGAAAAGAATTGCACTGCCATTTAAACCAAGAGCCAGATTATTGCTGGAATTAGGCAACCAGCTGATAAAAGATGAAGGAATCGCATTATTTGAGTTGGTTAAAAACAGTTATGACGCTGATGCGACACAATCTGATTGCCGCTGGTGATTGAAAGTGGAGCGAGAACTTGACAGGGGTGTAATGAAACTGCGCCCCAGAGCGAATATCATCCATATTCTGGGCGATGAATTAATCAGCAACGACCGTGTGGCCATCATCGAGCTTTTGAAAAATGCCTATGACGCTGATGCCACAGAAGCCACCGTCAGATTTGAGGGGGATATCGAGAACGGGCGGGGGAATATTATCATTTCTGATAATGGTGATGGCATGTCGCTGGAAACCGTCATGTCCGGATGGTTCGAGCCAGCCACGCAGATAAAGAGAGCAAATAGAGTCACGTCTCGGGGCAGAAGAGTTCTTGGAGAGAAAGGGATTGGTCGTTTTGCTTCGGCTCGGTTGTCATCAAGACTGGAAATGATCACGAGAAAACGCGGAACGGATGCCGAAATAAGCGCCATATTTGACTGGGGTGCATTCGACCGCAAAGGATATCTGGACGAGGTTGAATGCAGCTGGGAGAAAAGGAAACCGTCTCTTGTTTCCAAACACGGGACGGTTCTGCGTTTAATTGACATCAAAAGCAAGTGGGGACGAGACGAGATACAGAATCTGAGAAATTCGCTGTCCCAGCTAATTTCTCCGTTCGAACAGGTCATAGACTTTGCCATAAAGCTTGATTTACATGAAGGATTTCAAGATATGGGGGGTGTAATAGCCCCATCAAAACTTCTCGCGCATCCTCACTACACTATAAAGGGCAGAATAGAAGGTAACGGAGCCTATAAACTGGTCTACACCCAAGAAAACGCACAATCGGAAGAGATTCCACCAGGTACATTCGACAAATTCCGAAGCTTTGCGAGCGGCCCCTTTGATATTGAGCTACGCGTCTGGGACAGAGATCGACCTGCAATAGAGAAGCTGGCAGACATTTTCAATTTAAAGTCCAAGCAGGTGCGAGATGAGCTTGACGAAGGTACGGGCGTCCATGTCTATCGTGATGGCTTTCATGTTCTTCCATATGGCGAACCAAACAGTGATTGGCTTAGACTTGACATTCGGCGTGTCCAGAATCCCACTATGAGAGTCAGCAACAATCAGGTGCTGGGCTGTATAATGATTTCTGCTGACAGAAACCCCGAACTCCGGGATCAGACAAACAGAGAAGGCCTGATGGCGACACAAGCTCTTGAAGACCTGAAAACCCTTGTCATAGCAACCCTCAATCTGCTTGAGAGGAGGCGCTATAGTGCCCGGCCCAGAAAAGAGAGAAAGCCACTGAAAGGAGGCATTTTCGAAGGGTTTACACTTGAACCTGTCCGAGGGGCTCTTGAAAAGAAATATCCCGCTGACAAACAGGTCTTGCAGCTCGTCACAGAAAGCGAACGTGAACTCAACGAAAAAATAGAGGTAGTCCAGGATGTACTGGCACGTTACAGAAGGCTTGCTACCCTTGGTCAGCTTGTTGATATCTTTCTCCATGACGGACGCATACCGCTAAACAAGATTAGCAGCGAAGCAACCTTGGCAACGGACGACTTCGAGAAAGACAAAACCCCGTCGCTTTTCGAAAATTTGAGGAAAAGGCTCGGTTTTATTCTCGCACAGAGCTCGGTTCTTTCACAACTTTTCAAGAAGATGGAACCTTTTGGCGGAAGGAAACGAGGCAGACCGGCACGTATCACCCTTGAATCCATTGTGAAAACAGTCTTTGATATTTATGAGGATAAGTTGAAGAAGGCTGGCGTCGTGTTTGACCCACCTACCTCAAAAACTGAAGTAACGGTTGATCCGGTCGAACTGCAGCAGGTGTTTATAAACCTCCTTGAAAATAGTCTTTACTGGCTTGAAAAACAGACGGAGCCGGGGAAACGCCAAATAAGCGTTGAAGTGCAGCGCACCGTGTCAAATGAGGTTGTAATCATGTTTTGCGATAGTGGGCCCGGGGTATCCGAAGAAGACCGGGAAGACATTTTCAAGCCATACTTCTCCACAAAACCTAATGGAGTTGGGCTAGGTTTATCGATTGCCGGAGAAATCGTGGCCGAATATGATGGTGACTTGGAACTTGTGGATGGTCCTCTGTCCGGGGCCTGCTTCCGTATAACATTGAGAAGGAGGATATAGCGAATGGCTGGCAAGGAGGTCTGGCATGTTCTGGTAGTGGACGACGAGGATGAGATCTGCCGTCAGATAAAAGAACATTACACCGGCTGGGAACACAGCAGTAACCTACTGCATGTAGAGACCTTGACTGACTTTACACAGGCAATGAACATGATTGAAAGACAGAGATTTGATTTACTGATCATTGACGTATTCAAAGGCCCGCCAATTGAGGCGGGGGAGGCGGCAGGTATTGATGTGTTTGAGCGTATCAAGTCCAAGCGTTTTATGCCTGTTATATTTTATACAGCGCTACCGGCCTCGGTCGGAGATATACAAAATCCTCTTGTGAAGGTTGCTGAGAAATCTGGAGAGGCGTTCTCATCACTTGATCAGAAAGTCAAAGAATATCTTGAAGCCCCCCTGATGAGAATTATCAGGGAGCTGAATCGTCACGTTGATGAGACCATACGCAGCTATTTGTGGGATTTCGTCCCAGACCACTGGGACGAATTCTTAAAGAGTAAAGATGATGCGGCGCTCGCATATTTGTTGTGCAGACGTCTTGCGGACTCTCTTGACATCAATGGAGCGGACAGACTTGCATCGGGATTGAACCCGCAAAATGCGGCGGCTGCACGGTGTGTTGCAGAGCAAAAAGCACACCCCCTGCGTTATTACATACTGCCGCCTTCAGGAGGCGAATGCCGCACAGGTGACGTTATCAAGAAACCTGCTCAACAAGGACCAAGTTCATATTACTTGGTATTGACCCCTTGGTGCGACCTAATTGATCACCCGGGTAAACCGAAGAAAGCTGAACATGTCTTGCTTGTGCGCTGCATTCTTCTGGAGGATTTTACAGAATACAATGAATGGACACGAAAGGGCGCTCCGCCAAGTGCCAAAACAAGACTGGAATCCCTCATCGGAACTCCAGATAAGGAGCCTGAAGGAAGACAGCGGGGTCGTTATTTCTTTTTGCCGGGCGTGCTCGGCTTGCCCGACCTTGTTGTAGACTTCCAGCAGTCTTGCACAGAAAAAGTAGACCAGCTTTCTAGCTACGAGAGGATTGCTACTCTCGACAGCCCATTCTGCGAGTCTGTTATGGCATGTTTCACCAGATTCATAGGACGAATTGGCAAACCGGACTTGGATATTGAAATGGTCATTGAAAACCTCTCTGCCAAGAAAAAATCATGAAGCGGTTCGGTCATTGACTCTCCGCTCACCCTTCACTGTGTAAGAAATCGTAAAGATTGGATATAAAATTGTAATTATCTTTCGGTACATTCCGTTTTACGACTTCTAAATTCTCCGGATTAATCCTCTCCAAACCTGTTTCATATCTGACAGGGTATGAGAACTTCCCCGATTTATCCTTTACAGAAACCATGCCCTTTGTCTGAGCTATTGCGATTATCAAACATGTTTTTTCATTGTCTCCATCATCCTTCATACGCGTTTGCTGGAAGTGTAAGAAATCATTGCCGCAATTGACGTGTTGTTTTATAACCGACTTGACGGTTTTTAACTTGTTTTCCAAATCATCTATTCCAACAATTTTTCGCGGTATCTGATCAGTAATGCCAACGATTAAGATTCCGCCATTTGTGTTCGCGATGGCAGCAATGTGTTCACAGAACTTGACCTTGGTTTTTTCTCCCTTGTCATGCCATATTTCTAAAGTTTCCTTGAAATCCCACAACTGACTTTCGGATTCCAGAACCATGGCTTTTTTCACGAAAGATTTCCAAAAAGATTCTCGCCATAACAATTTCATCGGGATATTGTATTCCCCAATTTCAAGATTGACATTTCTAAGAGATTGGCGGATTAGTTCAAAATAGCGGGCAAATTTATCAAGGATGTTTCTTGAAGCATGAACAAACAATGTTTTTTTTGGTACAGAAATTGCTCCGCGGAATTCAGAATCGACTGTTTCCGCAATATCACTAAGAATACTCAAATAAACATCTTCTAGGGTATATCTAAATCCCGTTCTCAGACCGAGAGCATGTTCGGTACATGAATTTACCTTTTTTTGGTCCATTTCAATATCATTTGTGGTAATAGTCACCCTTCTTTCCGAAAGTTCGGTGGAACCCCAAACCCTGTATGTGAATAGTATGCAAGGTGCCAAAACATCTTTATTATGTAACCAAGCCACATAATCATGCAAATGATGAATTTCCTCCTTGTGCGATTCCGTAAATTCTTTTATTTTTGCGATTAGATCTGGATAAGATTCTGGGTGAAATTTTTCTTTTAATATAGACGAATCCTCTTTTAGCTTTTGTACGTGGGCTAACGTGTTTTTAGTTCTTTCTAGTAATTCTTCGTGTTCTGCTTCATTTTCAGAAACCCACCAACTGATTTCATCAGTTGTTGCCTCTTTGCCGAAATCTGTCAACTCAAGTTGTTCAAAGAGATCTTTTCCATTGACAAAGCTTTTACGTTTCATTTCGGTATCGGCTCTTTGGATATACCAATGTACTTTTCCGATTTCGCACGATGAACCAGAAAAAAGCATGTCATGGTGCTTTATCTCGTTTTCAAACATTTTATCATTTCCATATAATAAGATAGTATATCACTTTTAATGGCTAATCTTATGCGCGCATAAATTCAGTCCCCTGCAAAATCCTTGGATGAACCCCTGCGCATTGGCCCTATCTCTTAATCCCAAGCCTGACCATCCCCTGAACGCATTCCCCGTCCACGTATGGCAGCCGGCTCATGATTGCGCAGGCGATGGCGCGCCGCCCTATGATCCGATTAACACTCCTCAGGCCGTGAAATTCCTCTAAATCCGATAGTGTTGCCCAAACGTGCTCGAAGTCCTCTTTTGTAACAGTCCTAATCGCGCCCGTTCTTTCGGACCTTACTTTGATGCCGTCCGGGTTCACTTCAACGATTTCGTTCTTGACCTTCTGGCACAGTGTCTTGACGTGCTGCCCCGCCCTGAGCGTGCTTTGGATGTCCCGCCACACGTCTTCGAATGTCCTCATGCTTTTGGCTTCCGAATGTTGATTTGGTGTTTGAGGGATAAATTATTTGTTCTTGCTCTCCCCTGCGTCCCTGCCAGCGCTGCTCTAAACAAATCTGTCTGTTTAAGGCTCGGATGAATTTAAAGTCGGAGTACTATTTGGTAACTCCTTAATACCGATTGGTGGAGAATTGTATGGCATGTTTACGGACGACGAAACCAGTCAAACCAATCAAGATGTCGAAAAAAGTCACGAAGACGCCTATTACGAGCTTGCGAGGCGGAATCTTGAAGCCGCAAAGTTATTGTATGCAAACAAGTTCTACCCCCAGGCGGTTTTCTACTTAGAGCAATCGGTAGAGATAACAGCAAAGTTGGTTGGTCTACTCTACCAACTCATCAATTTGGAAGACATGAAACACGAAATTGGGCACATGCCTGTTAAAGTCTATTCAAAGCTGTTTGGATTCCTCAGGGACCAATCTGGACAAATACTTGAAGCCATGGCAGCCATTTACAGCGCTGAGCGACAAAGCATTGTTGCTAATTATGCGAACTTGGAAAATGATGAATGCAAGGCCATAATTGACAGCGTTGATGAATACATCAAGGATCCGACTCATGAGATATCTGAACAAAAATTGGAAAAAATTATTGGAGCGCTCGCAAAAATCGAAAATGAATTAAACATGATGCCGGAAAACATGGGGGCCGAGAATGCAAAGAAATTAAAACAAACCTGTTTCACTTTGTTCGAGTCGTTTAGCAAGTCTGGCCTTAGCACTATCCCGTTTGAATACTCCGAAAATGTTCTCAAACAGTTTGAGCTATTAGCACCCGAAGAATTTGGCAGAATTTTCTCTAAATCAATGAAGCTTGGTGTCTTCAACACCCAACTATTATGTTTAAGTATTATTTTAGGTCCACATGCCATATCTTCACGGTATGGAGATGAAAAAACACAAAACACCCCCTTGGATGTTTATAATTTGAATCATTACATAGTCAAACATTTTGATCAACTTGCCGCAATGACCAATGGGATTCTGGATAAGATAATTTCATATTTTGGAAACTCACCTGAATAATATCCTCAATTAATTTATTTTGTTGAACCTCATGTCCAAAAGACTGCCAACAGTTGATTTACTTGTTCTTGCCCTTTCCCTGCCCCTGATTCCCGTTGTCGTTCCCTTGGTTGCCGTTACCTTGCCCGTTGCCCTGATTCCCGCCAGAATTACCTTGGCCCTGACTTTGGTTACCTTGGTCGCCCTGATTGGATGACTGTCCCCCCTGCCCCGATGATTGGCCGCCCTGCTCCTGGGGCGTCTGGCTGCCTTGGCCGCTCGGGGCCTGATTGTCCTGACCACTGGGGTCCTGGCTCCCGCCCTGCTCCGGGGGCGTTCCTGCCGGGCTTTGGTTGTCGCTGGCCTGGCCGCCGGAGCTGCCATGTTCATTTTCTGGGCTTTGGTTGCCCTGACAGCCTTGGTTCTCCTGCCCCTGATTCCCGTTGCATTGGTCGGAGTTGCCCTGTCCGTTTCCTTGGCCGCTTTGATTGCCCTGTCCCTGATTTCCTTGATCATTCTGGCCCGGGGGCGTCTGGGGTGGTCCCTGCCCGCCTTGGCCACCCGGACTACCGTGACTTTGCCCCTGATCACATTGGTTGCCCTGGTTTTCATGGCCCTGCCCATTCCCCTGGTCGCCCTGATTGTCCTGCCCATGACCTCCAGAGCCTCCCTGATCCCCGCACTGGCCCTGGTTTTCTTGGCTGCCGTTGCCATGCCCGCCTTCCTGGTTTTGGCCGCCGTTTCCTTGATCATGATCGCAGCCCTGTTCCTGGCCCGGATTAATCACTCGGATGTTATCGCTCCCACTGAACAGCACCGCGTGCCACTTCCCGGTCACCGTCAATTTCACATCGCCAACGCTCACCAGCGCCTGCACCGCGGAGCGGTCGAACTTCACCATCAGTCCTGGGATGCCATCATGATCCTCGATTTCGGTCGGGCGGGGCTCGGCTGGCACCACGCTGTTTAGAGTGATCGTACTGATGTTTACGCTCGCCAAGTCGTAACCGCTTGGGAGTTCGATGTAGGCGGTTATCCACCTGCCATTGCTCTTCAGGTTCAGGGTGTCCGGGTCTATGTCGACCGTGGCCGGGATTGTCGTGCCACACGAGGCATCTGCATGTTCAGGCGGGCCCTCAACATTGCCCAGCATGTCGGTTGCAACCGAGTAGAACTCGTAGACGGCGGGGCCATCTGGAGCCGTGAACTGCCACCCGTAGGGTGCCGCGTCATCCGTGCCGAAAGGCTTCCATTCAGTCCAGCTTGCGTTGTCGGTGGAGCTTCTGTAGTAAAGCTCGACGCTTGCGACTCCGCTAAACGCATCCGATGCGTCAGCGCTCACGGCAAAAGGCACTGTATCGCCCCAATACGGGTACGGGGCAACGACAGAGGATTCGGGCGGGGTGTCGTCCACGACCACGGCGAGACTCTTGATTTCCTCAACATTTCCAATGACGTCGGTGCTGCGGAAGTAGATCGTGTGCGTACCCTCGCATGAGACGGTGAACGGTGAGCCGTAGGCGGTCCAAGAGCCGTTGTCAATCAGGTACTCGGTAAGCGCAACTCCGAGGCCGTCCCCGTCCCCGACTTCGACAAGGTCGTCCGCTGCGGTTATGGAGAAGCTCGTGGCCGAGGTGACGTAGAGACGGTCTCCGCTGTAATGTGGAGTGCCCGCCGTGATGGCCGTCCTGGGCGGCTGGATGTCGTGGATGACCTCGAACTGCCCCGTGGTCAGCGAGGAGCTGTTGCCCGCCTGGTCCGCCGCCTCCACGGTCATCGTCCAGAAGCCGTCGTCTATTGAAAGCGGCTCGATGCTTTGACCTTGAATGACATCAACACGGATGCCGTCCTCCACATCCGCGAAATAAGCCGAAACGATTGGACTGGGATCCAAGGCGTCGGTTACCTTGAAATTGACACTGATGTTATCCCGCCTAGCGATGTACTGCGCGCCTTCCAGAGGAGAGGTTATCGTTATGCTGGGCGGGGCGGTGTCCAAGCCAGCGCTGGCATCCGCCGCCGGCTCAAGCACCTTCATTTTCACGTAGTCGAAGGTGACAGTGTAGACGGGCGCGACATTCGTGCGTTCGCACAGGTACGCGTACGCGCTCGTGAAGCTCATGCCGTGCGGTCGGGTCGGCTCTACAAGATTGTCGTCCAGCCAGACGGTGATGTTTTCGCTGTTAATCTCGATTCTCCAGATGCCGCTGAGCTTGTGCGTGGAGCCAGAGGTGTACATGTGTAGCAGGTCTATCAATTCCCCGTTATCGGACTCGATGGTTTCCTCGTTCTCCCCGAGGGTTCCTACTCCTCCACCAGCGACGCGGCGCTGGAGCATCCACGTGACGCCTTGCCGGTTCGCGCATGCCGAAACCCTGAGCCAGTTGGGCTGGTCGTGCGGGTTGGTTGTGGTGGTGAAGGTGGGCGTGAGGTAGAACTCGCTCCTGAAGTCGGCCGGTGTGTTGTCCGTCGGCACGCCCATCTGGACCTCGAACATCACGCCCTGGCTGAAATCGAACGTTGAATTCGAGACCGCGTAGTTCGCGCCGTACGTGCCCGACTTGGCAGCCCTCGCAGTCATGGCCAGTTTGCCGTCCGACACCCCGATGTTGTCGAGCGTGACCCCGACCTTGCCCGTTGACCAGGTAGCCGTGTCGAGCGAAGCGCCACTGAACCCGTCACCGGCCACCGCGACGTATGCGTTCTCGATGGCCTCTGCGTTGCCCGCGGCATCCGTTGCAGCGCTGTAGAACTCGTAATAACCGTCGCCCTCGGGCGCGGCGAACTGCCAACTCCAAGGCGTTTCAATGCCTACCCCGTATGACTTCCACCCGCCCCAGACAAGGTTGTCGGCGGAGTACCGATAATGCAGTCCAACCGATGCAACTCCACTCAGCGCGTCGGAGCCCGTGGCCGAGACCGTGAAAGGCGTCGAATTCTGCCAGTAGGACTCGGCCGGATTAACGGAGGAAACGGGCGGGGTGGCATCAACTTTTACCTCAACTGACTTGATTGTCTCTTCGTTGCCGGCCATGTCCATCGAGTAGTAGTCTACCGAATGAACGCCGTCTCCGCTGACGGTGAACGGACTTTCGTACGCCTGCCACGCCTCGCCGTCGACGCGGTATAACGTCTGGCTTACGCCGCTCAAATTGTTCGTGGCGCTTAACGCAACGTTAACGTCGCTGACCCACCAGCCGGAGTTACTTATGCCGAATAGCTGGTACGAAGTCGTGGGCGGCATCGTGTCGACCCCCAGGTTCAGGTCCGCCCGCCCCGGAGGTGTTTCGACATTTCCAGCAACGTCCATAGCGGTCGAGTAGAACTCGTAGTACCCGTCCCCCGCGGGGGCGGTGAATGACCAGAACCACGGCTCCCCGGCGTCGACGCCGTAGGACGTCCAGTTGTCCCAGGTCGCGTTGTCGGCCGAGTATTTGTAGAACAGCTCGACGTTTTCGACGCCGCTCAGCAGATCGGATGCCGTGGCGCCAACGGTGAACGGAACCGTGCTCGCGTTCTGCCAGTAAGATGCCACCGGGTCAACCGAGGAAACGGGCGGCGCGGTGTCGATTTTTATTACGACGTGTTTGGTTGCCTCCTCGTTGCCTGCGACGTCGACGGAGCGGTAGTCGACGGTGTGGGTTCCATCCCCGCTTGTTGCAAACGGGGCGGCATAACCCGTCCACTCCCCGCCGTCCACCTGGTACTCCGTGTAATCCACCCCGCTCACGTCTGTTGTCGTGTCCGTGTTGTCTGCTGCGCTGAAGGCGACCGTGATGTCGCTGCGCCACCAGCCGTCGTTGCCCGCGATGCCCGACAGCTCGCTCGATGTCGTTGGCGGCATCGTGTCTATTTTTACCTCAACCGATTTCGCCTCCTCCTCGTTGCCGAGTGTGTCAACAGAGTAGTATTCGACCGAGTGAACGCCTTCGCCGCTGACGGCGAACGGACCCGTGTAGGGCTGCCAGGCCCCGCCATCGACGTGGCAGAGAGTCCGGTCAACGCCGTTCAGAGCATCCGCGGCGCTTAGCGTCACGTTGACTTCGCGCCACCAGCTGGCGCCGCCCTCCGTGCCGGACAGCTCGTGCTGGGTTACCGGCGCCGCCGTGTCAACCCCTGCCCTAGCATCCGCGGCCGGCTCAAGCGCGCTTATTTTCACGCGGTCGAAGGCAACGGTGTAGACCGGCGCGACCTTGGTGCGGTTGACAAGGTACATGTAGGCATTCGTGAAGTTCAGCCCGTGCGCTCGGGTCGGCTCCACAAGGTTGTCGTCCAGCCAGACGGTGACGTTTTCGCTGTTGATCTCTATCCTCCATGTGCCACTGAGCCTGTGCGTAGCACCGGAGGTGTACATGTGTAGCAGGTCTATCAATTCCCCGTTATCGGACTCGATGGTTTCCTCGTTCTCCCCGAGGGTTCCTACTCCTCCACCAGCGACGCGGCGCTGGAGCATCCAAGTGACGCCGTTTCTGTCGACGCTCGCCGAGACCCTGAGCCAGTTGGGCCGGTCGTTCGGGTTGACGCTTGCCGTGAACTCCGGGAGCAGGTAGAACTCGCTCCTGAAGTCGGCCGGGGCGTTGTCGGTGGGTACTGACATGCTGACATCAAAAACTAGGCCCGCGCCGAAGTCGGAGGGCGACTTCGAGACGGCGTAGATCGCGCCGTACGTGCCCGAAGTGGCCGCCCTTGACGTCAGTTGGAGACTCCCGCCGGACACCGCGATGCCGCTGCTGCTCACCTTTGTCATGCCTGTCGACCAGGCCGCTGCGTCCAGCGAGGCGCCCGCGAACTCGTCTGCGAACACCTGCTCCAAGACCTCCTCATTTCCGGCCGTGTCTGTTGCTACGCTCAAAAACTGGTAAAAACCGTCCCCTTCCCGGGCGTCAAATTGCCAGGTCCAAGGCGCATTCTCCTTAACGCCAAATCGGGTCCACTGCCCCCAGCTCGCGTTGTCCTGAGAGTAGCGGTATCTTAGTTCCACGCTTGAGATGCCGTTCGACCCGTCGGATGCCTCGGCATTCACCTCAATTGGCAATGAACTGTGCCAGTAGGGGGCTATCGGCTCCACGCGGGATGTCGGCGGGGCAGTGTCTACGGTGAACGACCAAGTCGCAGTGTTCTCGTTGCCCACGCAATCCGTGACGGTAAGTGTGGCGACGTGAGCTCCATCTGGCAATGCATTTGACAAGACAAATAATGCGCGACCAGTAAACTCATCGTAAGCCGCGGTACTGGATGAGCCGTCCACGGTCAGGACAAGGGCGCCCGGGTCAATGCCGGACACTTCATCATAGACAATGGCTTCAATCGTCGGCGTGCTGTTGTTCGTCAATGAACCGTTCGCGGGTTTGAGACCCGAGATTATCGGCGGCTCCTTGTCTACCACGAAAATGTGGGCGTTCGGCGGCGCCCCAACCGGGCTGGTGCCCACATTCGCCGTCATGTCATCAGCGTAAACGTAATACCAAACCGTCGTGCCGTCCGGCTGGTCCGGGATCTCCGAGGAGTATTCGCCCGGATTGCCTGTTGGGTGCATGCCAACGCGGGTCCAGTTCAGCCCGCCCGCCACAACGCTGTCGAACCGCACAGCATAGACTGGGGCGACGCTCGTCCGCTCGCACAGGTAGAGGTGCGCAATGGTGAACGACAGTCCGTGGGGTGCGTTCGGCTCCACCAGTTCGTTGTCCAGCCAGACCGCGACATTCTCGCCGTTGATCACAATCCTCCAGGTGCCGCTCAGCTTCGTTGTCGGGCCGGAGGTGTAGAGGGTGCCAACCCCGCGCCCCTCGACGCGGCGCTGGAGCATCCAGCGGACTCCGTCCCTGTCCACGCTCGCCGAGGCCCTGAGCCAGTCCTGCAGGTCGTGGGGGTTCGCGCTCGTCGTGAATGTCGGCGTCAGGTAGAACTCGCTCCTGAAGTCGGCCGGGGCGTTGTCAGTTGGAACGCTCATTTGAACATCAAAAACAGACCCTTGGTCGAAATCCAATGCCGAGTTTGAGACCACGTAGTTCGCCCCGTAGTCGGTGTTGCCCTCGGCGGCACTTGCAGTCAGTTCCAGCCGCCCGTCAGAGGTCGCAATGTTTTCATTCGCAACTCCCCACCCGCCAGTAGACCATTCAGCTGTGTCCAGAGAGTTGCTGCCGAAATCGTCGTATAAAGCTACATTCCCCAGAGTCCCGTAGTAAACCGCAAGAGAGTCTGAGTTGACGCCTGAGAGGTTATCAGTGGCGTTTGCTGTAACCACGTAGGGGCCGGAGCCCTGCCACTCCGCAAGCGGCACGTGTTCGATTATCGGGCTTTCTGTATCGTTGCAGACTCTAACGCTGGCGGTCGCCTCCGGCCAGATTACACGGACGTTTGCCTCGGCGGTGCCCTCATACAAGGCGCTGTACCAGAATTCGTACTCGCCCTCTTCCCACCTGTCCCAATCGACTACCTCGGCCGTGCCGTGGACGCTGTCCACGACGACGTTCCACCAGTGCGCCGGTCCGAGAGATTGCAACGCCACGTCGTCAAACGAAATCCCCCCGTGCCCGTCTTCATAATCATAGGAAATCTCAGGTTCACTCAACACCGCAAAAGAGTCTACATATGTATCCATATTTTCCACATACACCGTTACAACCAGTTCGCCGGCTCCATCCTCACTAATTCCCGTTATGTAGTCGCCCTCTATTTCTGACCATACCCAATCGCTGTAGCCACTGGGACCCCACAAGTGGAAACCTCTGAACTCCCCCGCGAGCGTATCGTGGCTCTCCGCTGCTCCAGGCTGCAGGTTCCCCGCGCGGTCGACGGCGAGGGTGCCAAACTGGTAGCAACCGTCGTCGTCGGGCGAGAACTCCCAGCTCCACGGCTCCCCACTATCGATGCCGTAGAACTGCCAGTCACTCCAGCTCACGTTGTCGCTCGAGTGCTTGTAGAACAGCATGACCTCATTGACGCCGCTCCTGTCGTCCGATGCGGTTGCGGTGATGGTCAGTCCAGATTGCCAGCATGGCTGGATTGGATTAACAGAAGATTCGGGAGGCACCCTGTCTATGCCCATGCAGGCGTCGGCAACCTCCGAGGCTTCTTCAACGTTTCTGCTTTGGTCAACGCCAATAGTGTAAAACTCGTAGTAGCCGTCGCCATCCGGAGCCTCAAAGTACCAGAACCACGGCCACTTGCTGTCCGTTTCGTGCTCTCTCCAGTCGCCCCATGTTGCGTTGTCTGGGGAATACCTGTACCACAAAGCGACGCTCGCGACGCCGCTCCTGTCATCGCTGGCCTGCGCGATCACCATCATTGTTGGTTCATCCCGCCAGTATTGGGATATCTCGCGCGCAGTCGATTCCGGTTTCACCGTGTCTACCCCGCAAGCGGCGTCAGCGTTTGTAGGTGCTGTTTCCGTGTTGCCAGCCACATCCACGACAACGCTGTAAAACTCGTAGTAACCGTCGCCGTCCGACGCGTTGAACGTCCACGACCATGGCGCTTCATTGTCAATCCCGAGCTCTGTCCACGAACCCCATGTACTATTGTTGGGGCTATAGCGATACCACAGCGCAACTCGCTCCACGCCGCTTGTGATATCGCTTGCTTGGACAGTGACTGTGAACGGTGGCACGCCTTGCCAGTAGGGGGAGATTGTGCACACGTACGATACAGGCGGCGTGGTGTCAACCCCGACATTGGCGTCCGCTTCCAAGTCCAGTAACGCTGACGGGGACTGGTAGTTTTGTATCACTTCCGTCACACTAAGCGCGCGGTTATAAATTCGGATCTCATCAAGTTGGCCATCAAAATAGCCCAGAGATCCACTGTCGCACTGGGCATATTCATCCCCAATATGGGCCGGTAGCCCACTTTCATTTATGGCATACGAGATAGGCGTTGTCGTCTCTGGGCCTCCGTATAGTTGGTAAGAACACGGGGCAAGCTCTCCATCGACATACATCGTCCAGACATTCGCATTCGCAACAAGAACCACGTGATGCCAATCTAATGAATATGCATTCTGCGTCCGAATGTATAGAAACTTACCCGCGCCCCCTCCGTTGCCCAAAAGTGCTCCAAGTCTGCCATCGCTAAACGAGATAATGGACCATCCATAATAATACCATACTGGTGACTGGGTGTGAAGTTTATTTATCATCCCGTTTATAATTCCGCTGGATTGATAAGCATCTCGCTTGACCCATAGTTCAACCGTAAAATTATTTGTGAGCTGGATGCTTGGGTCGTTTCCTACGTCGACATAATCATTCACTCCATCAAAGCTCAGCGCCAGCCCAACCCTGCCCGGGACGAAGCTGGGACCGTGGATAGTTCCGTCGTTGTTGCCCCAGCTATCCCTCGCATCGCCCTCAAACTTCCACCAGCTCACCATGTTATCTATTACCGCGGGGACTGCTTGCGCGCCTTCAACATTCCCCGCCGCATCTGTCGCCACGCTACAAAAATCGTAATAACCATCGCCCTCCGGGGCATCGAACTCCCAGCTCCAAGGTTCTTCATTGTCGGTGCCGAATAGCCGCCATTCGCTCCAGTTCGTGTTGTCGCTCGAATACCTGTAAAACAGCATGACTTTTTCAACGCCGCTCATGTCGCTTGATTGGGCGGTAATAGTGAAAGGTGGCGAGTTTTGCCAGTATGAATCAAATATATCAACTGAAGATATGGGCGGGGCGCCGTCTATAACAAGGCCAGAAGATACGGGGCCAACAATTTCTCCATCGTACGATACGGTAGCCAGCGCCGAGTAATTTCCTTCTTCCAGACTTTCCGTGCCCAACGCGCCACTCAACCAAACAGTCGAGCCAGAAGGCACCCCTACGGGATCGGTAGATGCTTCACCCACTTTCGCCCCATAGCTGCTCATAATAACAACTTTACCTGTTGCGGTTACTGGCCCCTGCTTGTTATTTCGGAACTCGATACGGAATTCTGCATCGTCTCCAGTTTTTACTGCATTTGGAGTTTCAAAACTCAAAATTTCTCCTGAAAATACGTAAATGCGTTTAGTAACATTTGCAATTACTGTGCAATCGGCGCGCATGATACTCGCTGTCAGAGTATATGTGCCTCCAGAGCTGGGAGCAGTCCACTGCACTGGAACTGAGCTAACGGCACCGGGGTTAATGCCAAAAACTTCCGACTGTGATTCCGAAACTAAATCCCCACGCCAGCCGTTTACCGTGAGGGCGGCATGCAAATTACATAAAGAATCTGAACTTACATTCTTGACTTCGATGGATGAGCTGTCCTGTTCTCCACTTGCGTATTCTCTCTCAGGTGCAAAATCAGTTATGACAATTGGTGTACTAGTTTGGTAAGTTAGTTCCAATGTAATGTGCCGTTTCAGGTATGTTTCTTTCGTTTGGGCATCATACTGCGCCAAGGCAGAGCTAACAAATACTTCTTTTGAGGTGTCCAAATCTGACACATTGTGCCAATTGGGCGTGGCTGGGTAAAGTCCGATTGACGGATCGCAAGGAATCAAGGACCCGCCGGATTCTTCATAAGTGCTAGGTTCTACTTCCAGGATGTCATATTGGCCTATGAATTCAGAAACATCTTCAACTGTCGCGAGCTCGATATTCCCTGCATCCTTGGGCAGTGTAATTGGAATTTTAATTTTTGGAAGCATTGGTTTATAGTCTGCGTAAATTTCATCGGCCCCATTAATGTTGATTAAGTCAAAACCATTGACTTGTGAAACTGAAAAATTATTGACGTCTATCCCTATTGTAACTTTAAAAGTGTTGGGCGCAACGTATTGTGGGTCTGACACCAGAACTTCAAAATCATTGCCACCGCTGTCCTGTGGTTGTTGTGATATCAGCGGCGGATCTATCGTCATCCATGGCAAGCCGTACAGTATGGGCTCTGTCAATGT
>Ga0315279_10003762_pt1 | contig 20811 bp, 11 predicted proteins | sample YL17G06_20_MG_FD_203694 | JGI IMG/M metagenome (GOLD analysis project Ga0315279, IMG submission 203694) | Sediment microbial communities from Yellowstone Lake, YNP, Wyoming, USA - YL17G06_20 | ecosystem: Environmental > Aquatic > Freshwater > Lake > Sediment | place: USA: Wyoming | collected... | reverse complement strand
GTTCCACGCCCAGCTCTGCCTGCTCATCATGCTCTTCACTGCCCAAGCCGCCATCAACACGCACAAACCAAGCAAAGCAAGAAGCATAAGATACTTCGCAAACTAATTTAGGAACACGCATGCGCGCTAGGTTTGAGATTTCCGCCGAAGTAGCACTATCTAAGGTGACTTCCAATACAATGAATATCTTCTGAAGCTTAACAAGTCAGTATGTAACTATCTTCCATTCATTTTTGATGTGCGTTTTCTTTTGTAGACTATGACCGCTAGTAGCGCTGCTATCATGAATAATGGTAGAACAAGGAATGATGGGAACTCTGGGACGACTTTGTATACGCTGTAGGGTTGTGTTCCGTCGAGCGTCGCATTGTTTCCTGCGTGGTCGTAGGCGACTATTTTGAATCTTACTGTTGCGCCTGCTTCTTGTCCAGGAATTGTGGCTTCATAGAAGTCTGACACGGTATGGGTCATTGGCAAGTCAGTCCATGTTTCGCCATCATTTATTGTGTAGGATAGTGTGACGTTTTTAACTTGGCTGGTGGCGTCTGTAACGTTTACTGAAACTTTCACTGATTGGTCTGGTGACACGTAGCCGTCTGGGGTGCGAGAAGGAGTTTCAACTGTTGGATAAGTCTTGTCTGATTTGATTTCCGTTAAAATATGATGGCTTTCTTCATTACCAGCGTTGTCTACGCTCCAATATTCTAACTTGTTGTTGGAGCCTTCTGTAGTGATGAGCGGTTGTCCGTGTGTGCTTACATTTTGTATTGGGCCATCGTTGATTCTGTAGTAGATTTCGGCTACGTCGCTTATGTTGTCACTTGCTGCAAGATTAATGGTGAAGTCTGTTGTGTGCCATGATCCGTCATAATCGTTGAGGGTTGTTGGAGGCGTGACATCTACTGTCATGGTTTTTGTTTCGTTTTCAGTGTATCCACTATTGTCTGTCACTGTTAGTGTTACCGTGTAAAGGCCTTCTGCAACGTAAGTGTGTACTATGACAGGGTCTGTTACTGTGGTAATGTTGCCGTCGCCAAAGTCCCAAGTGTAGTTGGCTATAGTGCCATAGCTGGCGGAAGCGTTGAAAACTACTGCGTCACCCAAAAGCGGATGCTCTGGCGTGTAACTGAACTGGGCTACGGGTTGGATTGTCGCGTAGTCGATAGAGCAATAAGCCCAAACGTAGCCGTCACTAGAACTTGCATAGGCATAAGCGTAGAGAAGTATTCCATTTCCATTAAACGACAACGAGTTGCCCAAGATATTAACAGTGCTGATCTGTGCCCTGGCAATCTCGCCTAAAGTGTAAAGATCAATGTAAGCGTATGCGTAAGTGTAAAGATATATTCCGTCACTATTAGACCAGATTAAGTTATTCAAGATATCGATGCCATAGATAATAGCACGGCTTTGGCCTCCGCCATAGAGTGTGCCATATGAGGAGGCGTAGGCATACACGTATATGCCTGTCTCACCAGACGACACCGAGTTAGCCGTGATTGTCATGTATTCGATATAGACAGTGGCGTATGTGTAGGTGTATATGTATATTCCCTCTCCTGCTGACGACACCGAGTTGTTTAGCACTTCAGTGGACTGGACTTCGGTATAGCCATAGCCCAGGGCGGATAGGCTTATCCCATTCTCAAGAGATGACACCGAGTTGTTTGAAATCTCGGTGTTAAAAATATTAGCCGCACCGCCATAGACACTGTAATACGCATAGTAGAGACAGCCGTAGGCGTATAGTTGTATTCCATCTCCGCCTGATGTTACTGAGTTGTTCACGACCGAAACAGCATTGATATCAACACTGGCGCTGCCGCTTCCGTAGGACGAACTAATGTATGAGTAGCTCTTGGCGTAGATGCATATTCCTTTTCCGTTTGCCCTCACTAGATTATTTGCTATCCTTACGCTGTAGAGATCAGCATCTCCTGAGCCATCGAAGTAAAGGTATATTCCATTTCCATTTGATAACACCGTATTGTTGACAACATCCAAACCCCAAATGTCGGCGGCGGGCAGGTATATTCCGTTCTCTTCTGACTCGAAAACGTTGTTGACGATGCCAACGCCTCCAACGCTTCCTCCGCCAGAAACACCGTTCCTGTTCTGCATCAGTCTGTTTCCTTCAATGAGGCTACCTGCTTGATGCCCTCCTAAGTATATGCCACTCTCCGCGTTGTTGCTAATCTCAGAATTTTCGACCAGATTGCTATCTGAATAATAATCCCAACCACCGGAATAAATACCGATACCGTAGTTGTTGTTTGTGATTGTGTTGTTTGAAATTATGTTATAGCTTGAATAGTAGAGGCTAATACCGTAAACGTTGTCTCTAATCGTGCTGTTTGCAAGGGTGTTGCCTGGTAAAATTGCGCTTGGACTTGAGAAGTAAAGGTATATGCCATGCTCAAACCCGATGACTTTTATGTTTTTCACTGTTACGTTGCTTCGATAGGACAGGATTATTCCTTGTCCAACGCCTACGCCTTGAACCGTGTAGCCTCCGCCATCAATAACAATGTTGTCTCTCTCCACCACGACCGCCGTGAAAATGTTACCTGTAAAAGAGTATAAATCGCCGTCACGTTGAATCGGAGCGTTTGACGGGTCAACTGAACCGTCCAACTTGATAGCAACACGTGTGGCAACCGATATTGTTTCACTCTCTGCAGGCCAAGTGTCTTCATTCCCAGACCAGCTGGCTTTGACATCGTATCCTCCTATGCCTGGCACTTGCCAAATGCATGAGTAGGTGCTGTCCAAATTGGTTTGAACTACAGCCAAGGTTTCCCATGTTTCACCGTAAAGTCGACAGAAGAGGGTCACATCGACATTGCTTCTTGTGGGCGATATGGCGCCATCTATTGTGAAATTCGAACCAAAGGCCAATAACGCTTGGTCAACGCTAATTGTTATGGCGCTACGATACACTTTGACTGTTTGAAACTTTGTGACAGAGTGGCTTAATCCAGAATTGTCTGTCACGGTCAGTTTCAAGGTGTAGTTGCCTTTTGTCGCATAAACATGCGATACAAGTGGATTTGGCACGGTTAAAATGCTGCCGTCGCCGAAGTCCCACGTATAACTGGTAATGAAGCCGTCACGATCGCCGCTTGCTGAACCGTCAAAGAAAACTGCTTCGTCGACTATCGCATATTGTTGCGATTGTTCAAAGATAGCGATTGGAGGCTGAGGTGAACCCCATGGGTTCATAAGCGGATAACGGTCACCATACCACGGCGTGTCGCCAATCCCATCATTACCAGTCTCATTTTGATAAGAACCACTGTACAAGTCTCCTCCTGCGTAGTCGCTCCAGTAGTTTCCTCCAGAAGGATAACCATCATCAAGAACGTCTCCCCCTACCAACTGCTGAGTGTTATCTTTGAAGTTATTATGATAAATTTCGCCGAATGAATTGTCATAGACATAAATTCCGACTGAATTGTTTGCTATATTGTTTTCATAAACGGTGTTGTTCTGAGAACCCGAAGAACCCATGCTGATGCCGTAGGCATTCTTGGTTATGCTATTTCTGGATATTATCGTGTGAGATCCCGAAGCACTTATTCCAGAACCACTACTGCCTGTGATGTTGTTTTCCAGAAGAATGTTATAAGAGCCCAGGACTGAAATGCCATTTCCATTGTTTGTTATGTTGTTTCTCGAAAATATATTGTAAGAACCCCACGTCGAGATGCTCACGGAGCTGTTCGTTACCTCATTGTCGGAAATCGTATTACCCGAGGAAACCAGTTGGATACCATCCAAGCTGTTTGCGATTCTCACGCTTTCTATAGAGGAGTTGCTCGTGTACGCAAATAGGATTCCTTGTCCACCATCTGTTAGGGTTAAATGCTTGACAGTTATGTTCTCCGAGTTTACAAGTGCGAGATATCCAATTTGAGGGAATGTGGAAGGATCTATTACCAGATTGGTCTGGTTGATTAAGTAATAAATAGGCTTTCCGTTCACTCTATTAGAAACATCTATTTCTTGAAGAAGGTAGTCTGAGAGACTTCCCCATTCGATGGATAGACCAGTAAGATTATTGCTCTTAAGTGTGTTGCCGCCGGTACTGGTGATGGAGAGTATCATGCTACCTCCGTAATTGTAAGTTATATTGTTGCTACCACAAAGGTAGGCTACCCATATACCAATCTCATTGTTCGCTACATTGTTGTCGGCAATGATGTTTTGACTGCTAGGACCGTAGCTCCAAGGGCTTCCGACAAGAATGCCCGTCCCACCGCCTGAAATAGTGTTGTTTAGTATCGTGTTGTTGTGAGAGTCGTCAAGGTATAGAACATAGGAGTAAAGGTACCCCGAAGAAATCCCGCTTATCGTTATTGTGTTACCAATTATGTTATTGCCGTTGCTGTCGTACACAAGCCCGACACCACGCCCGATGCCTGTTACATTGTTGTTCGTTATGGTGTTGCCACAACTACACCACAGCACAATGCCCAAGTCGAAAGATTTTATGTTGATATTCGTAATCGTTACGTTGCTAACAAGATACAAGTTGAACCCGATACCATAGCCTAGTCCTTCAAGCGTGTGTCCATTTCCATCTACTATTATGTTGCTTCTTTCTACTACAATCGGGGGCGCATAGATATCATCCATAAAAGTGTACGTTATATTGTCGACGGTTGAAATGGGTGCAGTCGAGGGGTCAATGTACCCATCAGCCCTAATATAAATGATATATTCATAAACGTTGACGGTTTCTATTTCGCTTTCCGCCGGATACGCGGTGTCGTCCCCTAGCCAGTTGGCGTTGATTTCGTATGTGCCTGCCCAAGGCGGTCTCCAAACATAAGAGTAATTACCCGTTGAATCGGTCTTGACCGTAACTGAGTCCGACTCAGGGCCGCTAATGTTGATTGTAACGTTTACGCCAGATCTCATAGGAGTGATAGTTCCACTTATCGTTACGTTTGAGCCAAGGTAAACGGTCTTTGGTTCAGCATTGAGCACTATGCTGCTGTTCAATTTAACCTCTAGGGACTTTAGCATGCTACCAGTTAATCCGTCATTATCAGTCACTGTCAAGTTTACGGAATAAGTGCCCAGCGCCACATAGACATGCGATATAACTGATGTTGTTGCAGTAGTAACGTTGCCGTCGCCGAAATCCCATTCGAAGTTGATGATGGAGCCGTCACGGTCGTAACTGGTTGAGGCATTAAAGACTACAGCTTCGTCTATGACCGCATATTGTGGGAACTGGGTAAAAATAGCTATTGGAGGTTGGGGTGAACCCAAGGGGTTCATAAGCGGATATCGGTCCCCAATAGAGGATGATGTATCGCCTATTCCGTCACTTCCAGGCTCATCTTGATTGGGGCCACTTTTTTCATCCACGCCAGTATAGTCGCTCCAGTAGTTGCCGCCAGAGGGATAACCACCATCCCAAGTATTTGCTGAATAGGAACCGTACGCCTGATAGTAATTGTTTAGGAAGTTGTTGTGATAGAAACTGTTGCCCGAAGATTGATCCAGATAAATGCCAGCATAATCGTGATTGGTTATGTTGTTGCCAGTAATGGTGTTGTCGGATGAGTGGTACAGAAGTATGCCCGACCCGTCATAGCCGTTCTTTTCTATGTGATTGTCAGTGATGGTGTTGTTGTCAGAACCATAACCTACATAGATACCCACGATATCGTAACCCACAAGGTTTAGACCAGTGTCAGCTATTCTGTTACAAATTATTCTGTTGTTACTGCCACCTAGATAGGCGCCCCATTTTACGTTGTAAGTCATAATGTTGCTGATTATAGTGCACCCACTGGAGCTAACAGCAATTCCGTAACGGAACTTTTGAACATATGTATTCCTGACCGTTACATTGTCTGCTGCGAGACTGAATCCAGTGCCAGTTTCTGTGCCTTCAACTGTGCAGCCTGCTCCGTCGATTATTATGCTGCTTCTTTCAACCACAATTCCATCAGCATCGCTGGCGATGTTGCCAGTCAAAGTGTAAGTGACATTGTCAACCGTTGATACTGGTGCATCTGGTGGGTCTATGCTTCCGTCCGCCCTAATGTAAAAGGTATCACTTGCATCAACCACTGGAACTTTCAACACTGCACCAAACAATGCCACAACCAACAGTGAAACCCAAATACTGGAAACCAAACCAGCCCTAATCCTACCCAAAACCTTCCCCTCACTCCAACAATAATAATACCACACAACAATTATTAACTCTTTTTAAAGCACAACTTCCACCAGAATACTAAACAACAGGGAGAACACCGGTACTTTTCGGCATCATGGTTTAGGTTCAGACGTCACACAATTCGCGCCTGTTTCTAGCCGCGCGACCAGTCAAGACTGAGAATGCCAAATCAGATACACCTCATCCCTCCCGTCTGAAATTAAACCTAGCTTTAATTTCCATAAGGCTAGACGTCCATACCCCAGCCCCAGTTATCAGGATACATATCATGCAGTCGGGGGGTGGGGTAATTAGGCGTGGGGATTATTTTCGATTTTTCTATTATGAGTCCGAGAGGCAATCCGTATCCGCACAGGTACAAGTACGGGAAAATCAAGAACCCCATAGGGCTAGACAAGTTCACCATATTGATGAGCCGTATCCCGCTTGTGGACTTGGAGGGCTACCCAGTTAACATGGTTCAGGCTGCTCATGCCATGTTCTATTGGACAGGCTTTAGATGTGCTGAGGTGTTGGGTCGTCCTCAAATCGAGTATCTTGTTGATTGTCCGAACTGTCTTCCAAAGGGAAAGAAGGGCTTTGTTTCTGTCAACTGTCTTTTGTGTCATGGAAAAGGGAAGGTTGTGAAGATAGGTAAGCCTCATATGGGCTTGGTGAAGGAAGACCTGAAGCTGGAAGACCATTTTCTGCTTGTTTACAGCGTGGGAGAGAATGTTCTGAAACACGGGAAGCGAGAAGCTCCTGCCTGGCTGCACGAGTCGCTTCCGTTTGTTCCTCTCATCATCGACCAGTGGCATCAAACCCAAGCACACCAGCAAGTCTTTCCCATACCGTTGATGGCTTTCTGGAAAATCTGCAAGCGCATGGATCCGAGGTTCACGACGCACTTCTATCGCCATAACAGGATTACGGATTTGGCTTCCGACACAGAGATGAGTTTGGCTGATGTCTGTGGTGTGACAGGTTTGACGCCTGAGACTGTGTCTGCTTACATGATGAGGTCTGGCAGGTTCAGCAGGAAGGTTGGTGAGAGGATGGTGCAAAAATATGGTGTTCAAGCACAAACGCCGAAAGTAACGGAGGAAGAAGCTAAAGTTGGATAAGTGCGCGGCGGGGGCCACCAATTATAAGAACAAGGGCTGCAAATACCTCAAATCATTCCTAATCACTTAGCTGCTCATGAAAGGTAATGCAGTCTAGAAGGAAAGAAGCAAAAGCTACGAAAGCAAAAGCGCAAAAGAAGTAATTAGACTGATGGGAAGCAACAACATATACCTCCCTGCGATTCAAAAGAGGTTCGTCTGGGAACATGACAAAATCGAAAGCCTCTTTGACTAGAACAAGCCCGTTCGAGTGAAGAAGTGGGTTAAGTGAGAATGGAACCATGGTGAATACGAAGCATCCAAAAATAAGAAACAAGCACAATGACTTAGAATCGAATCTAGAGCAACTAGTTTTCGGTGGCTTGTTCATCTGCATTCTCGGGTTCAGCCTCTATTTTCGTGTTTTTCTCCCAATGTCTCTGTGGTCAGTAATTTCCAAGCCATCTTCTCAGAGTAGTGCGGGCTTCTTGTTTTTCACCTCAGAGGAGATAGACCCAAAAAGGAACTCTTCATGTGCAATTCTCATCAGTGAATTGAGTTTCCTTTCAGGCTCTGCAAACGCTGAAGTCTATGCGGATGTACCTTTGCGGACAACCACCGATAGTGGGCAAACCTTCTTCGTGCTTCAGGTACCAGGCAAAGCAGTAGGTCTTGATATCTTGAATGTTTTCGCTGAGCAAGACATGAATCGGTTTAACGGGACAACTGGAATCGTCCCCTTTGACTCGAACAGAGTTTCCTACATAGTCGTCAAGGTCCCAAGAGACAATGTTTCGGATCTTCTGTCCCTGCATTTGAAGTTTGGATGGAGTGACTTTTCCAACAAGATATCTGTCAATGAATATACTTTCACAGCCTCCTTTGACACAACACTTCCACAATTCTTCGATGCCGTCAGGCCCTCCTTGGGCATTAGTGGTCAAGAAAATGTCCTTCTTCCCGAGGCAGCTACAACTTATCGTTTTTCTCTGGCTCGTCCTAAAGCAGAAATACTAACAGAAGCGATTCCAACTGCAGACAACATTGTCTTTAATGGCTCAAACGTCTGGCTGTTATGGGACGTCAATAGAAGAAGCGACTCCAAGAGATTTGTGTCAACTGCTGTAAGCCTTGAGGCAAGCAATGAGAGTGAAAGAACACTCTACGACATAAGCCTGACATTCTTTCTCTTTCTAATCGGCTTGGGCATTCCTATGGTCATTTCCGCATTCTTCGAATACAGCAAATCGCTCAAATCTTTCGGATTGAAACCCCATACACTCAGGAGGCCCTCGTTTGTCTTACTCCTGCTAATAGGGGTAGCTATTGTCGTTTTTGAAGCATTGCATTTCTTTTCCCTTCTTAATCTGTTTGACAGTTTACATGGTGTCTTCATGCTCCTGCTTGAGATTAGTTTCTACGTCGCACTGGGTTTCTGGTTAGGGGAAGTCGGATTTGTCTCAATAGGGACGTCGATAATGGTTTGTATTTTTATTCTCTTTGATCAAGTGTTATATTTCCGACTTGTTGCGGATTTTTCGATTGCAGCAACGATAACCTGTCTCTCTTTCATTCTTGGAGAATTGGTTTTTCTAGTAAATACTAGAAGGGGCAAAAAGGCGATCTGTGTTGTCGAGGTTTTCGGTTCCCTGCTAAACCCGAGAGAATGGGATGGACTATTGGCCAATGGGTCTCACAGAGAAGTTGGCAAGGAGAAGAGAGTTGGCTGGAAACTATCCTTTGATAAAATGAGTTCGCGCAGAAAAGAGGCTGTCTTGAATTTGGTTCAGACGGAAAATGCTCAGGATATTTACTATACAACGCTTTTTGAGGTGGACAACACAGTCTATGAGGCTTTGTTGCATAGGGAGATGGGCAAGGCCATATGCGAAAAATGGAAAAGAGGAGAAACTATTCCAGACACGAGTTATAGACCAGTCGAGCTGGACAGTCACTATGGCAAAGCGGTTGTTTTCACGATACCTGAGGCAGGTCGTGTTCCCACCCCAACAACTAGTGAATCCAAGTACGTTAGGACTGTGAAAAAAGGGATAGAAGCGCTCTATCAAGGAGAAATGAGAGACAGAAATCTCAAAGCACTCGAAGGAGCTGTAAACGAAAGCGCGCGCTCAATAGGAATTCATTAGCAATCTTACTCTCGTATTCACAATCATTTCATGGACTCCTTTAAAAGAAATGCAAGGAATCAGCCTCTCAAAGCATCTAGCTAACATACCAGATAGAAGAAGCCTTACTTTCTCTTTCTCTTGACCTTAAGTCTCCTGACATTATCAACTTGCTCTGTAGGAAAGTAGTAAGGCATAGTATCGTAAGAACTTGGAACAGTCCTCTTCTTGACTTTTCTCTTCATGCTATTCAACATTATCATAATACAAGCTTTTTTTTGTATATTTTCATCTTACACCCACACATACACAAACACAATAACATACTCCAATAACTAGAGGATATTTCAAGAATCAGGTTATAGACGACTCTTCCAGAATTGATATTTGAGAGTTTAACACTATGTGTTTTGAGAGAAAGGAGAATGAAAGAAGAGATTCTAGTCTCCATTACCCAGAAGAACTGTAGTCATTGGGAATATAGGAAATATACTGAGAGAAACTTTGACGTTCTCAATGGTTTTGAGATAAATATAACTAGGTGTGGCAATTGCCACAAAATACTTCAAATGACAATAACAGGACTAGCCAAGCAATAGCTGCTGGACGTAAGTTCAATGCATTCTGGTGTAACATTGTTTCACAAACTACTTATTTCTGCAACTGGCTATAGGAAATTGGGGAGATATGCTATGCAGGAAATTGGTGTTTTTACAGTGGACTTGACAGAGATTAAGGGAAAAGGAGTGTTCAGATGTCCAAAATGCCAAGTCAGTATATCCCCTGATGACCAGAGAAACACAATCTACACAGTTTTGGAACCAGTAATGAAAGGCAACTTTTTAGATAAACTAATAATACAATGTAACAAGTGTGGAACCCATATTCAGCTAACAGGTTTCAGTGCTCTAAGCAAAACAAGATGACAACAAACAACCACCCTTTTTCTATTCTCACTTCACAAGCATTTCATTGAGTCCTTAGAAAGAAAGCTTCACAGAACAAGAAATAGTAGATCTACGAACAACTAAGATTAGCTTTTGTGAACAAGAGAAAGTTATAGCTAAAAATGAAAAGCTCCTGCCTGCCTTTTCCATTTTCGATCATAAGAGGATTTATTGAACGCTTGGAAGGGTTGATGGATGCATAATGCGCGCGCGATAAAACTTTACCCCAACCACCACCAACCAACAACGGTGCACTGCTTTAGAAAAGACACTGCTCAGGGCAGTATACACGGTTCAGGATATGGTGTCTTGATATTATCAGGGGAAGAGGGGTATAGTAGAAATCAAGTCACTATAGGGTAGGTAGTATCGGAATCGAGTATACGCCCTAGTTGCGGAAAAGTTATAGCTGAACCGACCTGACTATTTGGATTGGTGTTCAGATTGCTCGAAGGCAAGAGCATCAACCTCAGAATAGCGGAGAAAGAAGATATTCCCTTACTTCTGCAATGGTTGAATGATACGCGGTTTATTGGCGACTATATGAGTTATCCTGTTCAGGCTTCAAAAAATCAGCTTGAGCCACAAGTGTTAGAGCACAAACTCTATGGACATGAATGGGTAGACTTCATTATGGAAAAGAAGGACGGAGCAAAGATTGGCGAAGTGGTGCACTTCATCAGTGCACCCAATTTTGGTTGGGTGGAAATAGGCTATGCCACAGTTCCAGAGGAAAGAAACAAGGGTTATTGTACCGAAGCTATCCAGATTTTGACAGACTATTTGTTCCTTACAAAGGATATTGTGAGGGTACAAGCGACAATAGACGAAAAGAATCTGAGCTCGAAACGTGTCCTCGAAAAAAGCGGTTACAAGAAAGAAGGGACACTTAGAAAGGCATTGTGGAACGCTGCAGGAAGATGGACTGATGGCTGCGTTTACAGTATTCTGAGAGAAGAATGGAAAGGACCAAAAATATTGACAAAAACAGCTTGAAGCACGGATTAGCTAGAGTCTTTCTGTTCTACGCTTTCGACAGATTCTTTATGAGCCAGTTTGACCACGATGTTTATTGGAGATATCTATGTCAATCGGGAATACGGGAGATATCTCCAGTTTGACGAGAATACCTCACCTCAGCAACTTGTCAGGTCAATGTTTCCGATATCATGACGTGTGTGGAATCCTTGCGTTAGTTTTAGACGTTACGTTCGGCATCTTCCGGATGATTCGAGATTACTAAGAGGTTTATGCTTGGATTTCTTCGGTATGAGAATCGTTGTGCTTAGCACGATATCTGTCGTGATAGATTGGACAAGGCAAGCACAACGACAACGAGACTGCCAACGTTTGTGCTTGTTTCATGATTCTGTCTTGTGTTTTCCAGAGTTAACCGCGAAAGAGATGGGAAAGATTGTGCTTGGGCATGGTCTCAACCACGAGCTTGAGCTCACATACAAGGCAAGTTCTAAGAGCGCGCTCGGAAAATATGCATAGGTTTAATTTCAGACGAAAGTGTAAGGCAAATCTGATTTAGTATCGATTAGCCAGCGCAATTCTAGGCGCGCGTCAAATTGAATCTGTCAGCAGCTGAGAGAATCAGGAAAGGTGAGAAAATGAGAGTGAGACTTATGGGCGCGTCCGCAGTGAGAAAAAGAAGGGGGAGAGTGTTTTGGGTGGTTTATGGTCCTGGGTATGTTGCTGTCCAGCCGAAGTTTTGGCAGATGGCGTAGTAGTCTTTGACGTCAACTTTGAAATCGTTGTTGATGTCTGCCGCCGTGTTCCAGTTGGGGTAGCCTGGTCTGCTGCCGAAAGCCTGACCGCAAGCGTACGTGTCCTTGACGTTAGTCTTCAGGTCAGCGATCGGCTGGTACATCGGTGTCGCTGGTGGGCATGGCTTCCAGTACAAACCGCCGATGTCATATCTGCTTGTAATGTCCATATGCTCCTCGTACTTGATTGTTTCACAGTAGTACGGATTATCCTGAGGAGGAACTATGATGCATTGGCGTACAATCATCGTCCACACGCTCGGAGGCCCTTCTATCAGACTTTCGACACACCACCATTCCGTGTGGGTACCATTCCAAGTGTCGATTTGGTCTCCAAGGTCTAGGATTCCGTTTTCGTTGTGGTCTATCCAGCTGGTTATCGCTCTGCCATCCCATTGGCTGCCAAATGGATCGGTTTGATTAAAGTTCGTCATGTTATGCCATGGAGTTTCAGTATAGTTGAGGCAGTACTTCAGGCTGTCAACGTGGATTTCGATTTTGATCTTGAACCACCAAGCAGATATGTTCTTGATCTCGAAGACTTCTTTCTCCCATATGCACCATTCCAGCCACCAACTTTCATTGAGGGTCAAGGTCCTGTAGAGCTTGTAGTTTTCTTCTTGGTTCGGGCAGCCTGTTCCGTTCCATATCCATAGCGTGACGTTCTTTGTTCCGTCAAGCCATGTGCGGTTGTAGACATCTTCTATGTGTGGGCCGGTTTCGTGGACGTACGTGCTGTGCATCCAGACGGTGACGTTAGCGTCTACTCCTGCTTGTCCCAGTCTCGGATATATCCAGTGCGTGTTTCCTAATCTGGCGGTAGCGTTTGAGACTTGCTCTGTGTAGATGTTTATTGGTTTGTCCTTTATCGGGTCGTTTCTGAGGAAGTGTAATGGGTTCTTCTTGAGTATTATGACGCCTGCGAAGGGGTCTGCTGTGCTTGGCAGGTAGTAGCCTCCTGTGCACACGCATGGCTGGTTCCACGGCTGTGTCGGGTCGCCTGTCAGAATAATGGGCTTCCAGATGTGCTCTGGCAGGATGATGTTCCACCCGGACATAGAATACAGACCAAAGCTGCTGTATACATCTAAGTAGACGATTACAGTCCATGGGTCTGGCGTGGCTATTGACAGGATGTCTGCGACTTGGCCGCTCCAGTAAGCCGGCGGGTAACCCTTCTTCTGCAACAGGTTCGACAACGAACCCGTCATGAGTGGACCACCCCAAGTGAACTTCACGTCGCTCGAAGTCATGGGCATGCCATCTGACCAGAGTACATCGTGGCGCAGGCTGAAGATAACCTTCGTGCACGTGCCATAGTCAGGTGAATCCCAAGTGCCAACCTCCCAGCTTGTAGCCAGCCATGCAGCATCTTCCAACGTGTACGGGTCGGAGGTTATGGCGCTGTCGTACGCTTGGTTCAGCACGTACCAGTCCCAGACCAAATTTGCGTAGATCGGATTCAAGGACATGGGCGGCTGTCTGAAGCCCCAACGAATAGTCATGTTCTCCCCATCACCGAACAAAGCGTTCGCAGGATGCATATCGTAGAACGAGAACGTGCTCCAGACGCCGTAGCCCTTCTGGTTCACAACACCCTTCCATGGTTGACCTCTGTACTGGTTCTCCCCGTCGTCTGGGGAAACAGGCACACCATCGTTGCCTCCTGTGTACGTTCTGTGGAAGGCCGTGTGGCTGGCATGCCAGACGGGCACACCACACACCCAGTAAGCGATCATCAGCTGAGACTTCCAAGCAGAAGCCATGGTTCCACTGGTCACTATCTCCTGGCTCCAGTAGTTCTGCGGATTCTCCCAAATCCAGGTGCCAGCCGGAAACATCTTGATGTGTGCAAAATTCAACGACGGAAACCCATACGGGACTAGGTCTTTGCCGTAGCCTCTTCCGTCATAGCTGAACCAATTATTCGGATCAGTGTAGACGTTATCATCGCCTGGGTAGTACATGTAGTTCGGCGGGCAGCCTGGATGCCAGTAGTTGTCTATGTGGAACAGGTAGTACAGGTCGGTCGGGGTTGGGTTGGTCGGGGTTGGGTTGGTCAACTCCCGGAAGGCAGTGTACAGGTGTCCCTTCTTAGCACACTCTACTTGACTTCTTCCACCGGAACTCGTGACGCCAATCATCACGACGTCAAGGCCCAAGCCCAGCTTCGGAACAGCCATCGGATCACCCGTCAACAGAGGCATCATCACGGTGGTGGCAAACGTACTCATGGCCGCGTCATCCGCCCTGTAGTAGAACTGAATCTGGAACGGAACACCGCCCTTCGTCCTCTTGCCACCGACAATCGGCAAGTAGCCATTCAAATCCAAGAACAGGTTGCCTTGGTCAATGTCTGGGTCACCTGAGTTTTGTTTCACGTAAGTGTACTGCCACAATACGCCAAGCGGGTCGATGCTCGTGTACTGCCATAAGCCGTAGGCACTGCTCAGCGGAGTGTACAGCGGTCCCGTATAGGGCAATGGCGGGTTTCTCCTGTCGACGACGCATGCTATGGCTCTTCTGAGCCAAACGTCAGCCATCGGATTGCCGAAGGGTGCAGTATACGCGGGATTTGGAGGGCCGCCTGGGTAGAGAGTCGGGTTGGGGTTCATCTGCATGTCGAGGATGAACATATCGCATCCTGCCCCTTTGCTGGAGACTCCGATTTTCTGTTGCAGTGGGTCCTGCGTCCAAGCATCGTAGTGAGCCGTGTCAATTGGCCAGTCAGTCATGTCGATCTGGCCGGCTTCCAACGCCTGGAACTCGGTCAACTCGTTATTGTACAGTCTGATCTGGATGCGGTCAGCATGCGGTCCTGAGTAGTCTACTAGGTTGTCAGTCTGCGGGTCTGCTACTGTAGTGTCAAAGTATTCCCATGCTCTAGCGGGCATGGCAACCATTGCAAGCATCGAAACAATCAGTACTAACGACATCAAAACCATCTTTTCTTTCATCTTTCTTCTTTCTCCTTTCAATTTCGCTATCATACACGTCCGAAGGACATGCATGTTTACATCCTAATACATCAAGAAACTATGAATTAGCGCATTACGTCTATAAGACTTGTGAAACAATGTTACACTGAGGAAGCCCTCTCGCAGTAATGCCGTTCACCTGCGGAGATTCAAAAAGGCATGAAAGATTCTCTCAAACCTAGCAACACTCTGAACGGTGAAGCCTTTCGAAAACAGAAAAAGAGGGAATGGGCGGATTTGAATGGCGATGTATCCACTACTGCTGGGAATACCTCACTCCGGCGACTTGTCAAGCTAATATTTCCGACATCCTAACGTGCGCGGAATTTTTGCGTTTGTTTCAGATGTTTTGGTCGACTTATGTCGGATAACTCGAGATCACCGGGGAGGCTTGTGCTCGGGTTTCGCGGGTTCAAGTGGCGTTGTGCTTGGATTTCTTTGGTATGAGAATCGTTGTGCTTGGCGCGATGTCAATCGCGACTGAGTGGACGAGGCAAGCACAACGGCAACGAGGTTGCGAACGTTTGTGCTTGTTTCAAGGTTCCGTCTTGTGTTTTCCAAAGTCAACCATCAAGGAGGTGGGGAAGATTGTGCTTGGGCATGGTTCCAACCACGACCGCAGGTTCACATACAAGACAAGTTCTCAGAGGCAAAGGCGTTCCCAGTGCTATGCTTATGATGACATGTGTTGTGTATCGCAAAGCTGTAACTGTTTGGAAAGAGAGGATATCTCCTCGGCATGATTGCAGGGAAACAGGCTGGGACGCTCTAACGATGGCTGAGAATACTGAAATCAACGTTACTGTTGTGAGGCGGTTTCTGTCTCCTGAGTTCAAGAGGACTGATAGGGCATTCCCATCTCCTTTGATTGAAACTGAGAGTGAAGAGCCACAGGGTCACGGTGGTGTAGGAAACGAACAGTTTCCTACATCTGAGGCTCCACAAAAGGGCGCACCTGAGAGAGAACCTGTGGCTGTGGTGATGAAGGAGCGTGAAATCTGTCCCAACTGCGGTCTCGGCATAGACTTTCCCAAGGATATTCTCATTGACGGCAAGCCTGTGAGGGTCTGCATGGACTGTGAAGAAGAGTTCAAAAAAGACGGGTACGTCGAGCAGGATGAGCCGCCTGCTTGGACGATTTGTCAGATGTCAGTTCTTCTCAAGAGAAGAAGTTGTGAGCGGAATTGCCCAAGGTTACTGGGAAAGGGAGGAGAAGAAAGTATTTTCCTATTAGGCGGGAGTAGCTATTGGTTAACGAGAAACGCGATCCAGCAGACTCCGCAAGTAGTTGCCAAACAGCTGAGCAAGACATCCCGATCGAGAGGGGGCTAGCGTGCCAGAGTGGGTTGAGTGCGGGTCGGAAGCATACTCTTAGCCGCTGTGGAACTGGCGTCTGGGAAGCCTTGGAGGACGAAAATACCGAAAAGCTGATTCTGGAAAGTTTGTTGAAATATCAGAAACCAGTCTCCAGAAAATTGGAAGAACGTGAGAAGTCCGTTCAGGGCAGGGCTAGAGAGAGAATCGTCGAGGTTTTGAACACTGAGTCAGGGGCTATTTCATGAAGTCATCAACCAAGATTTTGAAATTGATGATGAAGGGTTGAGGAAGGAAGAATGAAGGACAAAAGAGGCTCGGAAAAGTGAATGATGCCCTAGAACCTACACGTGCGAAGGGCAGGTGTTCCACACTCGACAAGATTTGCAGAGGGTTCGCGAATGCTGGGAGGAAGTGAGACTCGATTGACTCTTCGAGAGAGTGCACGAGCCATTGCAAAGAAATCAACCGTGAAAGTCGGAGAAGTGGTTTTGGTGCGCTACTATGACGCTGTGCTCTTCAGGGATCTGCTACAATTCTCTGAGGTCGCACCTGTTGTGCGTGAGGCGATAGGCTGGCTTGACTTCGAAAATGATAGTTACATACGATTGGTTTGGGAGCGACACGCTGAGGCAATCATAAGCGAAGAGTCGAAAACCAGAATCACAGGTCTTGCAATTCGTAAAAGCGATGTTATCGAGATGAAACGGATTGCTTGAACCTGTCTCTGAGTTTAAGGTAGAGTTCAGCGTCCTTTTCGAGTCGCCTATAGTTCTTCACACGATGTTTAATTTTCGCCATGTGGGGCTCGCTTTCCGACACCAACCCCTTGGAAAACTTGTCTATGACGCGTCTTTCCAATTCAGTGAAAATGTAGGACCTCGTCTTCCATCACGCTTTCCAATGGTAGGAAAAGACTTATACGTCTTTCTTTCCTGTAATAGGAAACGTCGATTATGCGCTTCAGCTCCCGAAGCGAAAAAATCGGCTCAAAGAAAAATGAAGGAAGGAAAAAAACCATGACAGAACCTGACCAAAACATCAGAGCAACCACACAACTTCAAACAAGCTCAAACTTCAACGTTGACGGCAAAGATATCATTCACAACAGTTCACCGTGCCCGCCAGACGTCGAAAAATTCATTTGCGAAGCTCTGAAAACACGGAAGCCCAGCCTGATACACTTCACAATCTTGAGCCCTTCACTTATTGAATTGGCGAAATACCTCAAGAGGCACTGCAGCCAATCGCACGCCACAACATACCTGTACATGTGGTCAATTCAGCAATACTGCAAATACTGCCAAACGGAACCTGACCAGCTCATAAGCGAATGCATGTCACAAGATGGACTGCCAAACCAGAAAGCCCTGACGCTTGAAGCTAGAAGACTGGACGACTATGTTGGAATGTTGCAAAGCGAGAACTACAGTCCAGGACACATTTCAAACGGCGTGAAAGCGGTTAAGACTCTGTTCAGAGTGAACGGGCTCCAACTGGAACTCCCGTACAAAATGCACAAGTACGCTGTGAGCAGGGACCGAGCACCGACGCCAGAGGAAATCGCCCGAATGATAGACTTGACAGACATCAGAGGAAAAACCATAGTCTCGATGCTTGCACTTGGAGGTTTCAGGATAGGCACACTATGCAAACTGCAATACAGGCATGTTCGAATAGACCTTGAAAGAAGCATAGTGCCAATTCACGTGCATGTTGAAGCTGCCATAACCAAGGGCAAATACCACGACTACGACACTTTCATCAGTCAAGAAGCCGCAAGCTACTTGAAAGCCTACCTAGAAGCTCGAAGAAGCGGTGGACTGCCGAACAAGGTTCCGCCGGAAGCCCTTCACGACGAATCTCCACTTGTACGCGATGAACACTCAAAAGTCGTGAAACCTCTGACACCATCTCAAATCTACAACATACTGCACAGGCTCATGGCTCAGGCTGGGTTGCTTGGCAGCAAAACAGGAAGGCGCTATGCGATGAGGCCGCACAGCATTCGCAAGTTCTTCAGAACCCAGATAGCAGCGTTGGGCGTCCAAACTGACTACATCGAGTACATGATGGGACACACGATAAGCACGTATCATGACATTCAGATGAAAGGCATAGAGTATCTGAGAGGCGTGTACGCCGCTTCAGGCTTATGCATTAGGCCCAAGACGAAGCCAAGCAGGATAGAAACCCTCAAAGAAATGGTAAGAGCACTTGGCTTGAACCCTGAGGAAATCCTGACAAAGGAAGCGTTGTCAATGCCACACAGAACAACAGTAACGGTGGGCAGAGACGAAAGTCAAATGGAAACACTGCTGAAAGCATTGAAGCAGAAGCTCAAACAAGAACTGACAGAAACACCTATGCCAGCACCTAAAACGGTATAAATTACAACATGGGAATGGTAGCCCGGGAGAGATTCGAACACTCGACGTGACTATCTCCAATTTCCCCTCTCTGAAGGTTGACAGTTTTAAACGCTCAAGTGAAATCGAAAGTCGCCCACAATTTGAAGTCGATTTTCTGCTGTTCTACGCTCAAAAAGAGCGAAATTTAAGCGATTCTGATGCTGCGAATATGGTGCGGAGGGTGGGATTTGAACCCACGAACCCCTGCGGGATAGGCTCCTGAAGCGAACGTGCATCTTAACGATGCTCTACGCCTTTGGCCAGGCTTGGCGACCCCCGCCCACGCATAACGGAATTGCGTTGGAAATGTTTAAGAGTTGCTGTGCGTTCTTCAATAAAACAGTGTGTTTCTATGCCTACGCACGGTTCGCTTTCAAAAGCCGGAAAGGTTCGGGGTCAGACTCCTAAGATACAGGCTGTGAAAAAGAGAAGCCCTTGCCCACGCTCCAGGAACAAGCGTAACTACGAGAAGCGTGTGATGCTTCAGAGAAAAGCTGGGCAAAACTGGGTCTAGACAGGCCAAGTTTTTATTGTCACAGGCTTCACATTAGAAAACATGTTAGAAGCCACATTTGCGGTTCTGAACGCTCATGTCGTGACTTTGAGTTCCAAACAGCCCACAGCCCAAGCAATAGCCATCCACGAAGGAAAGATAATCGCTGTAGGCTCAAACAAGGAAATTCGGGGATATATAGGCAAGAAAACGAAATGCGTTGATGCAATAAACAAGAGTGTCGTTCCTGGGCTTGCGGATTGTCATGTACATATGACTGGTTTCGGGCAATTCTTGCAGAGTCTTGAACTGAGGAACGTTGGTTCAATAAAGGAAATTCAGCGGAAACTGTTAGACTATGCCCAGAAGAACCCTGATAAAAAGTGGATTCTGGGAGGACGCTGGGACCAAGAGCGATTCTCGGAGAAACGGTATCCAACCCGCTGGGACCTAGACGCTGCAGTCGCAGACAAACCCGTTTTCCTAACTCGCGTCTGCGGACACGTAGGTGTCGTCAACAGCAAAGCGTTGCAACTGGCAAACATAACGGAAGAAACGGTCATCGAAGGCGGAAAGATAGACCTAGACCAGAAGACAGACAAACCCAACGGAATTTTGCGCGAAAACGCGCTGGAGCTGATTTGGAAAGCCGTTCCAAAGCCGACGCCGAAGGATCTTGAAGGAGCTTGCGCCCAAGCATGTAGCAACGCCGTTGAAGCAGGGCTTACGTGCGTTCACTGGATGATAGGCTCATCGGGAGAAATACGCGCTGTACAGAGGCTGCACGCCAAGGGAAAGCTGCCCCTAAGAGTTTGCTTGGGAATTCCAATAGAGCGTCTGGAAGACCTTGTGCGTTTGGGGTTGCAAACAGGCTTCGGGAATGACATGGTCAAGATAGGCTTCGTCAAAATACTGGCTGACGGTTCACTGGGTGGACACACAGCAGCACTTAAGGAGCCCTATTCTGACAAGCCCGAAACGTGTGGGATGATGCTGTACGAGCAAGAAGAACTGAACAGACTTGTTTCGAAGGCTCACAATGCAGGCCTGCAGGTGGCCATTCACGCCATAGGCGACCATGCCGTGGATATCGTTCTCAAAACCTTTGAGAAAACGTTGAAAGAACTCCCGAAGAAGAATCACAGACACAGGATCGAACATTGCTCTGTCCTAAACCCAAAACTGATCAGAAGAATGAAGCGCTTGGGACTTGTGGCTTCTGTTCAGCCCCCTTTTGCCGTATCTGACTTCTGGGCTGTTGACCGCGTGGGCAAAATCAGGGGACGCTGGGTTTACCCGTTCAAGACGCTCATCGACGAAGGCTTGGTCGTGGCTTCGGGCTCAGACTGTCCTGTAGAACTCATAAACCCCATCCTTGGCATCTGGGCAGCAGTTGCTAGAAAAAGCTTCCCAAGAGAAGCGTTAACAGTTGAAGAAGCGTTGAGAACCTACACGATCAATGCTGCCTACGCTTCCTTTGACGAAGCGA
>Ga0315279_10003757_pt1 | contig 20820 bp, 17 predicted proteins | sample YL17G06_20_MG_FD_203694 | JGI IMG/M metagenome (GOLD analysis project Ga0315279, IMG submission 203694) | Sediment microbial communities from Yellowstone Lake, YNP, Wyoming, USA - YL17G06_20 | ecosystem: Environmental > Aquatic > Freshwater > Lake > Sediment | place: USA: Wyoming | collected... | reverse complement strand
ATGACTATTTTCTCCTTTTTAAGCGCCTCCACCCAAAGCTCCGGCGGGAAGACTGGACAATAAAAAGAAAAAAAAGGGGTAGCGGATATCACACCCTCCCGACGGTATTTAATTCTCCCCCTCGCCGGGTAAAAAAACTTTCGGTGGGCGCGTGGTGTAGCGGATAACACACCCTCCCGACGGTCACTTGGCCGAAAGGGGGAAATCCGGGTTCGACTCCCGGCGCGCCCGCACCATAACCATCCGCCCGTGAACGGACTGGCGCTGTATTTATCTTTTGGTGATTAATTACAAACGGTACATTGGAAAAATCTAAAGTTAAACGGGCCCTGATAAGCGTCTCCGACAAGGCGGGGGTGGTGGAGCTCGCGCGGGGCCTCTCGAAGCTCGGCGTTGAGATAGTCTCGACAGGGGGGACGGCGAAGATGCTGCGTGGGAAGGGGATCCCTGTAAAAGAAGTCAGCGAGATCACGAAGTTCCCGGAAATCCTGGGCGGCAGGGTGAAGACGCTGCACCCCGCGGTCCACGCAGGAATACTCGCGAAAAGGGACGAGCCTTCACACATGAAGACCCTCGCGAAGGAGGGGATTGCCACGATAGACCTCCTAGTTGTGAACCTCTACCCGTTCGGCCAGGTCGCCTCCAAAAAAGACGTCAAGCTGGAGGAGGTGATAGAGAACATCGACATAGGCGGGGTTGCTCTCGTCAGGGCCGCGGCGAAGAATCACCGGCACGTCGGGGTTGTGGTCGACCCCAAGAGGTACGGGGAGGTTCTTTCGGAGATCAAGGAGACGGGCGGGCTGGGAGAGCAGACGAGAAAAGAACTGGCCATCGAGGCATTTTCCCTGACCTCTGCATACGACGCCGCTATCCGCCGTTTCCTCGAGGGGGAGCTTGAGCGGGCGGGGGCATCACCGCTACCATCCACCTTCAGTCTGAGCTACGGGAAGGTCAGGGACGTCAGGTACGGGGAGAACCCTCACCAGAGGGCCGCGCTTTACATGGAGGCGGAGCCGTGGGGCATAGCCAGCGCAAGGCAGCTGCAGGGAGATGCGCTCTCGTTCAACAACGTCATGGACCTGGACGCGGCGTGGAGGCTTTTGCTCGAGTTCGACGAGCCTGCCGCGGCGGTGGTCAAGCACACGAACCCGTGCGGCGTCGCCTGTGGGAAAAATCTTCTCGACGCATACAGGAAGGCGAACGCATGCGACCCTGTGTCGGCATACGGCGGCGTGATCGCAGTCAACCGCAAGCTGGATGGTGCGACCGCGAAGGAGATCGCCCGGGCGTTCACCGAGGCTATGATTGCCCCTAGCTACGACTCGAAAGCCCTGGACGCCCTGAAGGTGAGGAAGAAGCTGCGGGTCATGGAGCTTTCTACTGGCCCCAAGTCCAGGCTGCAGTTCAAGTCTGTCTCCGGCGGGGCGCTCGTGCAGGAGGAGGACACTCTGCTTCTCCAAAAGGACTCGAAGGTCGTCACGAAGAGAAAGCCGTCCAAAAAAGAGATGGAGAACTTGGTGTTCGCGTGGAAGGTGGCCAAGCACGTGAAGTCGAACGCGATAGTCGTGGCAAAGGAAAAGCAGGCCATCGGGATAGGCTCCGGACAGACGAGCAGGGTCGGCGCCGTGGAGATCGCGGTGAGAAAGGCGGGGGCGAGGGCGGCGGGGGCGGTGCTGGCATCAGATGCGTTCTTCCCGTTCCCCGACTCCGTCCAGAAGGCGGCCGAAGCTGGCATCACGGCGATCATCCAGCCCGGAGGGTCCATCAGGGACGCCGAGTCTGTGAAAGCGGCGAACCAGCGCGGCATCGCCATGGTCTTCACGGGATTGCGGCACTTCAGGCACTGAAAATTGGATTACGACCTCTTCTCCCAGATCAGCAGCGCCTCTTTCGCCACCCCGACCTTCCTCCTTGAAGGGGTGGTGCACAACCGCCTGTTGACCACGACCACCTGCTTTGACTTGAAACCTGACTTCTCTGCGATCTCGCTCAGCCTGACGCAGGCCTCCACCGGCCCATCAGGGGAGCATCCGTCCGACACCACCATGCAGACCCTCGCCCCGTGCCCGCAGACCCTGTAGAGTTCCCCAATCGCCGCGGACATGTCGTTGAAGTACTTATCAATAATTGTTTCAGAACTTTCCATCCCCTCGCCGCCGCCCGCAAGTTCTTCAGGGCGCGGGCCGTCCAGCCCGGCGACCCACTGCTCGATCCTGTAGACTTGGGAGTACTCCTGCTTCGCAATGTAAGGCGGGGAGGTTATCACCGCGTCCACGCGCCCGTCATCGAGCTCCAGCTTTCTTGCGTCGCATCGCTCCACCTTCACCTTCGAGCCGTCCACCTTGAACTGCTCCAGGTCCCCGCACATCTCGAGCAACCTCCGCTCGAGCGTCTTCCTGAACGGAGGCACCGCCCCCTTGACGACCTTTATCACCGCCCCGTCCTTGCGGGCCCAGCTGCATTCCATGGCCGCGTTCGTGAGGCCGAGCAGCAAGAACTCCCGGACTCCCGCGTCCTTGACTTCCAGGATTTTTCTCCTGAAGAAGTCCAGTTCCGGAAGCACCTTGGGCAAGAAGACCCTTGAGACAAAGTCCGGGACTTCCACTTCCTGTGAATCGGGTTTGGAATCCATGAGCTCCGCCGCAGCCGCGCGCATTTCCCTGACATCGTAACTTCTGAGCTTCACTCGGGATGCCATTAGGAAGAGCGGGTGGACGTCAAAGCCGGTGCAGTCAATGTCCAGCTCCCTGCATGCGAGGAGAGTCGTCCCGGCGCCGCAGAACGGGTCAAGCACCAGGTCACCTTTTCCAAACCTCCATGTATCCGCCAGCAGACGGACGAGGCCGCTCGAGAACGACTCCTTCATCTGGAACCACCTGTAGACCGGGCGCCCCCTGTCGGACAGAGGGATGACGAGCTTCCCGAGCTGGAGCCTTTCGGTTACCTTCAATCTTGCACCAGCAGAAGTTCGCGGTTGAGAAAATAAAGAGGTGGGAGGATGCCGTCAACTACTTCCGCGCGCGCTTGAGATAGAACACAAACCCGACCAAAGCTATTGCCACAATTACCCCGGCAATGATGAGCCATTGGGTTGCTCCCTCTCCCTCGCTTGCTGGACCGAAGAAGTAGACTTTTCCATCAAAACACCCTGCGGCGATGTAGCTGCCGTCGGATGAGATTGACACGGAAAAAATCTGACCACCGGTTGTATAGCTCCAGAGTGGCGTGCTGCTTGAACGCGAGAAAAGATAGACCTTGTTATTGTTACTACCCGCGGCTATGTAGCTACCATCAGCGGATATCGACACGCCAAAACTGCCTTCAGTCTGATAACTCCAGAGTGGCGTGCTGCTTGAACGCGAGAAAAGATAGACCTTGTTATCTTCACCGGCAGCGGCTATGTAGCTACCATCAGCGGATATCGACACGCCAAAACTGCCTTCAGTCTGATAACTCCAGAGCGGGATGTTATCGGAACGGCCGAATAGATAGATTTTGTTATCCAAGGCACTGGCTACTACATAATTGCCATCCGCAGATACAATTGCTCCAATCGCACCACCAGCTGTGTAACTCCAGAGCGGGATGTTATCGGAACGGCCGAATAGATAGATTTTGTTATCGGCGCCCCCCGCAACTACGTAGTTACCATCTGCTGAAATCGAGACCAGGTAAATATTGCCGCCAGCGGTGTAACTCCAAATCGGGGCATTATCCAAGCGGTTGAATAGGTAGACCTTATTATTATAGTCTCCAGTGCTCACGTAGTTACCATCTGCTGAGATAGAGACATAATTGGCCCAACTGCTAGTTTGATAACTCCAGCGTAGTTGCCCCGCGAGATCAAAGAGGTAAATCTTTCCATCGTCGCTGCTGGCGACCGTATAGTTGCCATTGGCTGAAACAGAGACTCCCGAAACCAAGTCGTCGGCAGTATAGCTCCAGAGTGGCGTATTGTCGAGGCGACTAAACAGGTAAACTTTTCGTTCCTGCCAACTTCCCACTGCCGCGTAATTCCCATCAGCTGAAATAGACACATAATTAGCCCAACTACCCGCCCTGCAGCTCCAAAGCAGTTGCCTCTCTTCTGAAAACGCACCTGAAACCAGACCGGGTCCTAATTGAATTAGCCCTACAAGTGCCAAAACAATGAAAACAATGCCAACACGCCTCATTTGAGTTGTGCTTATCGGTTGATTATCAATTCCAAACACTGAAACCACCACCAATTATGCGCTTGCATCCTGGGTCGAGTGTTCCCATTCTAAGAGAGGCAGGGAGTAATCAGCACGGGCCTCAATCTTGTATGTCCGCCCGCTGGTGAGTAAGATTGGACCGTTGAGAGTTATGACGTCAATTCCCTCACATCCGAGGAGATTATCCTTATTTATTCGCCATTCTCCATGCAGCCGAGGTTTACTTACCGGATTCCATGGGTCCATGGGTGAATCCGTCGTAAACACGATATCCTTCTCCCCCATTCCAGCATCCCCTGATTGTAATGCGGCGAGAACAAATAGCTTTTCTCCTTCTTGATGTACCGCAAGCTGAACCTTGCACGTCTGCCCCGCTAAAGGGGCATCCGCAAGCATCCCAAAGAAAAATCCAAACGCGCCGACTGCCTTGCCCGCAATCTTCCCCGCAAGCTGCCCAACAAAATTCCCAACCGCCCACTCCGCCCCTTTCTCCGCCGCTTTCCAGACTATTTGTTCGCATGTCCAATCCACCACCTTCTCAACCAAATCAGTGAAACCAGTTTCTTGAACTTCTTGTAAGCTGTAATATCCAAGATATGCCACGGTGGCTGAGTCGCCCGTAAATGAGACACCAGACTCGCTCACCTTTTCTACCTCGACCTGCTGAGAATCCACCACTTTCAGCAAGAGATTTTCTGTGCTCGAGTCACCGTTTCTGTCTATTGCTGTCACTGTTATTGTACAACTGCCCGCCATCAACTCTCTCGAGTCCGACACCCTCACCCTCAGCCCCACCTGCGCCTGCTCTCCCGCCTCGAGGTTCAAGTCTGCTTGGCTCAGGGTCGCCTCGATGCCCGCAGGAGCCTGGACCTCCAGCCTCACGCTGCTGTTGAAGTTGCCCACAAGCGTGATCGTCGCGTTCACGGGGTCGGATGTCCAACCCTGAGTGTAGACTGGCACATCGTACCCGACTATCGCCCTGTCGTAACCGTCGAGCGTCTTGACCGAGTACATAGTGCTGCTGCGGCTCTCGCACCTCGCAGTCTTTTCAGAGTACGCGTACTTCATCTGCGCCGTGCTGTCAGAGTTGACGCTGATCAAATCCCTGCTCCCCGCGTCCATCCCCACCTGCTGGCTGCCGGTGCTGGCCCAGCCGTAGACGTCCTTCGTCGCGGTGTATCCGTCCAGCCTCGGAATCCTCTTGGATGCCGAGTACCCGGTGGAGGTCGAGGTTATGGTGTAACCCTGGGCCTTGAAGTACTCGACAGCGTTGTACTGCTCCTTGTAGAAAGTGCTTATCCACCCATCGCATGTCTTGACCCACTTGTACCCGGACGATGCGGCGGGCGCACCGCGGTTCGGCCACCAGCACTCGACCGTCTTCCCAGTGTCCTTCCAGGTCCCGTCCGTTTTTGAAAGGCAGTATATGTTTGTCCAGTTCGTGTATTTCTCCGCCACTGTGTATCCCATAATCGCGTACGCCACACGTACCGCCACAGAGGTGTCCGCGGCAAGAGTCACCGTTTCCACGCCGGTCTTCTGCCACCCGTAGATGGGCACGCTGTAGCCAGCTTGGACGCTCGTGAATCCAGTGGTGGTCGAGACCTTCTGGTAGCTCGAGGTGTTCGCGTTGTACTGCTCAGGCGAGACCAGGCTGGTGCTTGAGGACCATCGTGGGGTGCTGCTGCCGTAGACTGGGCTGCCATCGCTGCGCCTTGAGCTCTGGTAATTCGCCAAGCTCACCCTCTGCGTGCCGCTCTGTACCTGTGCCTGCCTGCGCGTGACCACTGCCTCGCCCGGGGTGACCGTGAGGGAGAGGCCACTCGCGCCGTTGTCATTGTCGTGCTCAAGTTCAATCGTGAGGAAACTGTTATTGCTCGGATCGCCCACGCAGTACTCTCCGCTCAGTGCCGTGCTTTTGTACCCGGGGGCCCAGGCGGTCAGCGCGAACGTGTGAGTGCCAGACTCGAGGTAGTTGTCGAGGGGGAGAGAGAAGCAACCCCGAGTGACTTGCAGGTTTTCATATGAGCAGAGGAGGGTTTTGGTTTCCTTGTCAAAGATCCAGTAAGAATAGTGGTCCGAGTTCAGCTGTATCTTGAAGCTGAGGACGCGGGAGTGAACCTCTCCCCAGATGGTGACGTTGTTGACGGGTGCCAAAGTCCCGTTGTCCACGACCTCCCCCTTGAGGTCCCCGACCAACTTGAACGAGAACTCGCTGCTGTTCCTGTCTGCGCCCACGAACGGGACGGAAGAAATAATGAATGCAAAGATGAAGATGGCCGCGATGAGCCTGAGAGACCCCGTGTGATGAGTTCGGGAAGCCCGGCGTCTGGCTGTAACGTGGCGCCCGTCAGTCCCGATTACCACGAGTTCCGATTTATCCCCCATTTTTATCCCCCAATTCCCCCCATTCTTCACTCATTATTATGAAATACCTTCTATTTAGCCTTATATTGTAAGAATATTCAATAGTAAGTTGAATTTCAGTTTAATGGTGTATTAAAAGTTCATTTAATGGTGAGTTGAACGCCCATTCAATAGACCATTAAAAGTTCATACAATGGTCGAAGGCAAAAATGGAACCTCACACCGAGGCCCTGATGAAGTTCTGCTCCTCTTCTCCCAGCCCAAGCTCGGCCGAGAGAGCCGACGCTGCCCTTTTGTCATGATTGAAAACGAACCCCAAACACGGCAGGAAACTTTGTTTGACAACCCTGGAAGACGTGTGGCAGTGGCCCGCCACCTTCTTCGCCACGGATTCCCTGACCGCCCTCGCCCCTCGGGAGTAAGCGTAACGCCTGATGTGGCTCGGGGGCTGGAACTTCTCCCACTTGATCTTCTCTCCCCTCCGCATGGAAACGCCAGAGCTCATGAGGTCGCTTGCGTACGACCACATCCCGTATGCCTGGCCCCTCTTCGCCCGACCGAGGAAGATGTCTGCCCTGGAAATCGCGTCGTATACCTGGGCCAGCGCCGCGGGGTCGTTGACCATCCTCGGGATGTTCTCCTCCACCCATGAGAGCACGTCGTCCGGTGGCATGTCGATAGCCCAAAGGACCTCCCTCGCCTCCTTCGCGCTCTTCGCGGAAAGCAGGCGGCCGAGGAAATCGAAGATGCTTTTCCCCCTGTCGCGGCGGTACTCCTCCACGTCCTTCTCCTTCAGAGCTTTCCTCCCGGACGCGAGCACCTGGAAATCCTGGACTGCCGAGCGGAGGTCACCTGATGAAGCCTCGGTTATCTTGTCGACCGCGCCAACCTCTGCGTCTATTTTCTCGGCCCTCGCTATCCTCAGGAGCTCCACCCTCGCCACGTCCTTCGTCAGGCGCCTGAAGTTCACGGACAGGCAGGCGGTCCTTATGTCCCAAGGAATATCATACTGGTCGTTGGCTATGAGGACGAGCGGGTTCCGGGTCTGCTCTATCAACTCCTTGATGGCCTTGTAGCCTCCCCTGTCGGCCGTGCCGTGGACGTTGTCCGCCTCGTCAAGCACTACCAGCCTTCTCCCACCGACGCCGCCAACGAGCGTGCCTGACATCGATGCCACCCCGGCAATCCTCTGTATCTCCTTGAGGGTGCGCTCGTCGCTCGCGTTCATCTCCAGAAGATCCCACCCGAACTCCCGCGCCAATGCAGAAGCGGCAGCGCTTTTCCCCGTCCCCGACGCCCCGTACAGGAGAAGCGTCTTCTTGTCCGGCTTCCCCTTGGCCCAACCCTGCGCCCACGCCTTCATCTGCTGGACCGCCAAGGCTTGCCCCATCACCTCGTCCAGCTTCCGCGGCCTGTGCTTCTCCACCCAGAGTTCGGACATCAAAAGAACTTGACCCTCTCGATTTAAATTGGTTTGAACTTATGGGAATACGAGGATTGAAATGTACAAAAAGATGGTATTGTGTATAACCGACGCCACACCTGAAGATGTGATCAAAATCGCGGTCAAGCTCTGCGAGAAAACCACGCAGGTCTATGTGCTCAACGTCGTCCACAACCTCAGCGACTTCGTGAAGAAGGATGTGTCCGAGAGGTTCTCCTGGGTGACAAAACTTTTCAAGAATGCAAAAATAAAAAGCAGCCTCGAGCTGGTCGAGTCCACCGACGTCAAAACTGCCATCATTTCCTTCGCCAAGAAGAAATCATGCGACGTCATAGTTACCGGGACCATCCCCAAGAAGGGCGTGGCCGGCTACCTCTCCGAAAGCGTCTCCGACTACCTGGTGAAAAACGCCCCGTGCACCGTAGTACTCGTCAGGAAGGCTGGGCAGCCGGTGTGACCCTCTAGAGCGGGTCAAATCTGGTGGTGCCTTTGGACATTTTCTCGATAGTCTCAATCCTAACTTTCATTTTTACGATTTTCCTCGCGTTCAAGCAGCCCATGGTGAAGATCCCTTTCACCTCAAGATACGTGAAGATTAGCCATGGCTGGGCGCCACTCGTCGGCGTTGCCATCCTGCTGGCGACTTTCACCATAAACCTGAACACTGTCGCGGGAGGGATCGTCGGGAGCGGCGGCGTGAAGCCGTGGGCGATAATCATTCTTATCGTCTCCCTTTCGTACGTGTGCGTCTCGCTGGATCACACTGGATTCTTTGAATACATCTCATTGAAGGTCGCGAGAGCCTCAAAGAACTCCGGCAGACGGCTCTTCCTGTACTTCTTCCTAATCACGACGCTCCTCACTCTCTTCACGGACAACGACATCGTAATCTTGACGATGACCCTCATCATATTTTATGTCACTAAAAATGCAGGAATGAATCCAATCCCATTTCTGTTCATGCAGTTCTTCACCGTGAACATTTTTGGGACGGCCCTTTACATAGGCAACCCCACGAACATCATCGCGGCGGACGCATACGGGCTTGGTTTCGTGGAGTTCGCGAAGTGGATGCTCCTCCCGGCACTCTTGGCCGGATTGACCTGTCTGGCCTTGTTCTGGTTTTTGTTCCGGAAAGACGTGCCAAAAAAAATAAAACCATCCAAGGCCGAGCCGCGCTCCGCCCTGAAAGACAGGAACGGGGCAATATTTGGTATTACCGTGCTCGTGCTGACGATCGTATTCATGAGCATGCCCACCAGCTGGACTGGCGTCCCCCTCTGGGGCATTGCCCTGTTTTTTTGCGGGATTATGCTTGTCCACGACGCCATCGCCTACCGCTCCAAGATTTCTATGATTCTGTCAAGAGTGCCTTGGGAGGTTGTGCCGTTCCTCATAGGACTTTTCATAATAGTTGAGAGCCTAGCTGTCACTGGCTGGACCGACCTGCTCGCTTCCCAGCTCGCAAAGATCTCGGGGAGCACGATAGTGGTAGTGTTGGGCGTATGCTTCCTATCGTCGCTCATGGCGGGCTGCATGAACAACCACCCGATGTCTATATTCTTCGTCAGGGCTCTGCAGGGCCCAGCTTTTGCGACCGCATCACAGACTGCCAAGCTGGGGTCCACGCTTGCTCTGATAACTGGGGCCAGCTTTGGGCCAAACATGATTTTGATGGGATCTCTGGCCGGCATAATGTGGATGAAAATTTTAGGAGACAAGGGCTGCAACATCACTTTCTCGCAGTTCTCCAAGCAAGGATTCCGCGTCATGCCAATCGTGGCTGGCGTGGCATGCCTGACAATCCTGGTTGAGCTGGCGCTGATGGGTTAGGCCAGCACGTGCTGAACCCGTGCGAGTTTTTCCTGCGGCGGTTTTTATAACAGGACAATCAACTAAAGGTGGTGGTTGTCTGAAGTTTGCCGTCATCGCGGATTTTCACCTGGGCACAAAGTGGGGCACCGCGAGAAAGAACGACTCCTTCGACCAGGCGAAAGAGGCCATTGAGAAGGCCATCGACCTCGGGGCCCAGCTGATACTCGTCCTCGGGGACGTCTTCGACGAGCGCATCCCCCGCCAGCCGGAGATCTGGGCCAACGCCCTGAACATATTTTCCATTCCTTCTCTACAGAAACCGAGCGGTGTCAGGCTGGAGCGCACGATAGACAAGCCAAAAGGTGAGATCTCGCCGGCCGCCCTGCGCGGGATCCCTGTGGTCTCTCTTCATGGAAATCACGAGCGCAGGACCCGCGGCTTCACCAACCCCGTGGAGACCCTTGAAGCGGCCGGGATGCTGATTCACTTGCACAACAACTCTGCGATATTCGACACCCCCGAAGGGAAGCTGGCCATCCACGGGATGAGCAACGTCCCTGAACAACAGGCGAAAGCGGTCCTTGACGTGTGGGCTCCAAAGCCTATAGAAGGCGCCCTCAACATCCTCGCCCTCCACCAGTCAGTCGGCAACTTCGTTTACTCTACAGAGGAGAGGCCGACCCTCGACCTGCCCGACCTCCCGCCAGGCTTCGACCTCTACCTCTGCGGCCACATCCACTACAGGCAGGAGAGCGTCGTGCACGGAAAGCCTCTCCTCCTCCCCGGAAGCACGGAGCGCACGCAGCTCCTCCTTATGGAGTCCCAGATCCCCAAGGGGTTCTACATGATCGAGTGGAAGGACGGGGTGAAGTACTCGTTCGTGGAGCTGAACTCCCCTCGGGACTTCTTCTACGAGGAGATGAAGTTCAGCGACGTCACCGTGCCTGAGCTCACCCGTGTGGTGAAGGCAAAGGTCGAAGAGATGCTCAGTAGGTTCAGGAAGAACCAGGACAAGCTCCCTCTCGTGAGGCTGAGGCTGACCGGCTCACTATCAAAGGAGGCGTCGCGCACGGACTTTGACGAGCACGCGATAGTCCAGGAGTTCTCCGACAGGGCGCTGCTCGCCATCTCGAAGGGCGACCTCACTGTGCCGGGACTCGACGAAAAGCTGCACCTCCTGAGGGAGTTCAGGGAGAAGAGGATGTCCCTTGACGAGCAGGCCATGACCATCCTCGAGAGCTACCTGAAGGACGTGAAGCACGTGCGCATGCTCGACGTCAGGGAACTCTACGAGCTGCTCGTGGAGGACAAGGTGGACGACGCGCTCGAGAGGATAACCCGGGTGGTGGAGAGCCAGACGAGCGCGGACGTGGGGGGAAGCAAGTGATAACTTTCGTGAAGCTGAAGAACTGGAAGTCACACAAGGAGACGGAGCTCAACTTCGGGGACGGCACGAACGTCCTTGTAGGCATAATGGGTGCAGGCAAGAGCGCGGTCCTAGACGCCATAACTTACGCCCTCTTCGGAACGCTTCCGTACGTCAAGTCCCGGAGGATAAAACTAGAGGACCTGATAATGTCGCGGCCGCAGGAGATGGACAGGGCTGAAGTCGAGGTTGGGTTCATCACTCCCGACGAGGCTGAATACTCCGTCAAACGCGCGATCGAGAGGGGGAAGGGGACTGTCCTCACGGAGCTCAGGAAAGCATCCGGAGAACTCGTCGAGAGCGGGAGCTCCGACCGCGTGACGGAGAACATCAGGGACCTGCTTGGCCTCGACTACGAGCTGTACGAGAGGGCCGTGTACTCGGAGCAGAACAAGCTCGACTACTTCCTCGCCCTGCAGAAGGGGGAAAGGATGAGGAACATGGACAAGCTCCTGGGCATAGACAAGCTGGAGCTTGCGAGGAAGGGGCTTGGGACGCTTGCGAACAAGGCTTCCGAACGGGCTAAGGATTTGGTGGACAGGGTCGAACATCTCAGGCTTGACCCCTCCCTGCCGAAGCTGTCAGACTATGAGAACGAGCTGAAGTCATTGGAAAAATCAAGGGAGGCCATGACCGAGGAGCTGCGGCGGCTGAGGCCAGAGCTTGATGAGCTCAAACGCCGGACAGAATCTTACAAGGAGGTCGAAAGGAAGATTTCGGAGCTTGAGAGCAGGCACAGCGGGCTCACAAGCGCAGTGAAGGAAATGGAGAACCAGATAGCGCAACTGAAACAGAGGCTGGGTCCCGACGCCGAGGCCCACGCCGAAGGTCTCCAGGCGAAAGTCAAGCTGCTCGAGCAGGAGCACCAGACAAAACTTTCCCTCCAGAGGAAGGCCGATGCAGATGCGGCTGATGCTCTTCTGAAGCTGAGGAACTCCGAGAACCAGCTGGCGATGCTGAAGCAAAGCTCGCAAAGACTCCTGACAGATGTGGAAAGCAGACGCAGGGCCAAGGAGGAGCTCGCGAGGGTGAATCCTGAAGCGCTCGGGGCTGCCGTTGTCAAACTGCAGTCGGAAATCCGGGGACTGGAGAGCAACCAATCCGCGCTCAACGCCAGGGCAGAGGACGTGAAGCAGTCAATACAAGAACTCTCGGAGGCGGAGGCCCAGTGCCCCGTGTGCGATCGGCCACTTGAGCAGGAAAAAAAGCAGGAGCTGCTTGAGAAAAAGCGCGCGCATCAGGAAGAGCTAGCGGGACATGCGGCCGAGGCTGGCGTGAAACTGAAAGCACTCAGGGAAGACCTGGGAGAAAAGCTTGAACTCCAGAGAAAGGCTCTGCTCCTGAGCAGGGACGTTGAAGAACTCCCTGCAAAAGAAGAAGAATACTCAAAGCTTTTGAACCAGGCCCATGCGGTTGAAGAAGGGCTCCCCGGGCTGCGCGCCGAGAGCGAGCGACTCGAGAAAGAGGGCGGAATATGCAGGACCGAATCGGAAAACTCCCGCGCCACGCTCACCCAGGCACAGCAGAGGCTGGAGTTCCGGTTGGACCTTGGCCGCCAGGAGTTGAACAAAAAACAGCGGCTTGAAGAAGGGCTCCTAGTGAAAGAGGAGCTTGAGCGGGCGCGGACATCTTACGATCCTGCTGAGGTGAAAAAGGCCGGCGAGAGGCGGGACGAGCTGCTCCAGAGGTGCTCGGGACTTGATGCCCAGGTGAGGGGGACAAGCCAGCTCATCATCGAGAAGGAAAATTTCGTGCGGACCTTACGGGACAAGCTCGATGACATCAGGTACGGGGAGGCAAAGACCAAGCACTTCAGGGAGGCCGCGCAGGCGCTGTCCACCATCCAGACGGCCGTGGCCAGGACCCAGGTGTCGATGCGCCAGATGTTCATGGACGGCGTTAACGAGGTGCTGGGGGACTTCTGGGACGACATATACCCGTACGGTGACTACATCGGGGTCAAGCTGTCGGTGGAGGCGGACGAGAAGGGGGGAGACTACGTGCTGCAGCTGAGGGACAGGAACGGGAACTGGATTCCCGTGGACGGGATGGCGAGCGGCGGGGAGAGGACGGACGCATGCCTCGCACTCAGGATAGCCTTCGCAATCGTCCTCGCCCCGAACTTGAAGTGGATCGTCTTCGACGAGCCTACGCACAACCTCGATACCGAGGGGATCCAGGAGCTGGCCAAAGCCATGAGGGAGAGGCTGCCGCAGATTGTCAAACAGATTCTGCTGATAACACACGAGGAGAGGCTGGAGGCGGCCGTGAGCGGGTACCTCTACAGGTTCTACCGCGACAAGACCAGCGGCGAGCCCACCAAGGTGGAGAAGGTGTCCGTCCCGGAGCTGTTCGAGTGAAAGAGATTGAAGTGGCGTGCCTGGGAAAAAGACCCAAGCTTCTCGCCAAGGGGCTGTACCGCGAGGTCTTCGGGCTGGGAAAAATCGTGCTCAAGGTACAGAAGGAAGAAGAGCGCAGCATCAAGAAACTCCACGCCAGCGCCGTGAAGAAAGACATTCACAACAGGAGGCTCGGTGGTGAACTAGACTTTCTCCCGAAGTATCACGGGACGGTGCTGACGGCCGTGAAGGTCGGAGCCACTGTGAAGCCTGCCGTGGTGACGTTCCACGAGCATGTCGAGCCCCTGTCTCTCTACTCCCTGCAGACGTTGGGGGCCATGCTCTTGATAATAGAAAAGGCAGGGAAGAAGGGCTACATCCTGGACATGAAGTACACGAACTTCGGGAAGAAGGGGAAGAAGCTCTACTACCTGGACGAGTATGGCGTGGGAAAAAGCCCAATCCCTCCCGATGTTATGGACGACTTCAACAAGTTCTTCCGGTCGGTGCTGGAGAGGCTCCGGCTTGAAAACCTAGCGGGCAAGCGGTGAGAGTTCCTTTACGACGCGGTCGACTATTGCCGCGGCGCTCCCAAGATATTTCTCTGGGTCGAGGAGCTTCGTCAACTTTTCCTTTGGGAGGAGGCGCGTGACCTTCGGGTCGGCGAGCATCGCTTGAAGGAGCGGGATATTTTTCTGGATTGCCGCGGTACTGCACGTCCTCATTATCGTGTGGGCCTCCTGACGGTTGACCCCTGCTTTTGTGAGCTCTATCATCACAGCCTCGGCCATGTTCAACCCGTGGGTGAGCTCGAGGTTGCGCCTCATCTGCTCCGGGAAGACGCGGAGCCCATCGAAAACTTTTACCGATGTCTTTAGCATCTCGTCAATGAGGAGGAACGACTCCGGGAGGATCACCCTCTCGCACGCGGAGTTGGTCAGGTCCCTCTCGTGCTCGAGCACGACGTTCTCTAGAGCTGCTCCTGCATCTGCCCTGACAACCCTGGCGAGCCCGCATATCTTCTCGCACCTGATCGGGTTCCTCTTGTGCGGCATCGTGCTGCTCCCGACCTGGCACTCCGCGAACGGCTCGGCCAGCTCACCTATCTCAGTGCGCTGGAGGTTGCGGACTTCCCTCGCCATCTTTTCAAGGGTGCTCGCAAGAAGCCCGAAGAATGAGAATAGCTCCGCCAGACGGTCCCTCTGGAGGATCTGGTTCGACGCCATCGCTGCGGGAAGCCCTAGCTCTTTCATCACGAGCTCCTGGACCTTGAGCCCGCGATCGCCCCAAGCCGCCCCGGTCCCAACGGCGCCGCTCATCTTCCCGACGATGACGCGTGTTTTCATCTGCTCAAACCTCTCCAGGTGCCTGCCGATCTCGGCCGCCCACACGGCGAACTTCATCCCGAGTGTTGTCGGGACCGCGTGCTGGCTGTGTGTCCTTCCAGCCATGAGAGTGTTTTTGTTTTTCTTCGCGAGAGTGAGGAGAACACCCAGAAGTTTCTTTATGTCCCTCTCCACTATCTTCAGCCCATCCCTGAGCTGCAGGGCCGCCGCTGTGTCCAGGATGTCGTTGCTCGTGACGCCGAAGTGCACGTATCGCCCGGCTTTCCCGGATGCCTCCGACAGTGCCAAAACAATCGCCATCGTCTCGTGGTGGACCTCGCTCTCTATCTCAAGGATGCGTTCGATCTTGATGCGCTTCATGTTGGCGTTGCGGGAGATTGCCTGCGCGTCCTTCAGTGGAATCATCCCCGCCTTTGCCAATCCCTTCGCCAGGGCCGCCTCGACATCTAGCATCTGCTGGAAACGGGGCTCGAGCTCGAAAATCCGCCGCATCTCCTCGCTTCCGTAGCGCCTTTCTATGGGATGGACAGACAACTTCAACCCCAATCGAGAGACTCCGGAGCAAAATAAAGCTTTGCGGTTAGACGGCGCTCTAGCTCAATCCTCTTCCTCTTCGGCCACTGTGGGCCTGAGGCTCCTCGAAAAGTACATGGCCGCAACCACCATGAAACCTACGAAACTAGCGATGGGTGCGACTATACTATAGTGTGAAAGCAGGATTGCCGACAGTACCCCCGCCGCAGCATGCGCCACACCCAACCCCGCGTAGCCGGCCTTCTCAGGTATGTCGGGAGGATACGTCGCATATATTGTCCTTGACGAGGCGGCGTCAATCATCGCCAGGTATTCCTTCCCTCTGAACTTGTAGACGATGCGCCAGACGGGCACGTAAAGGAACAGGGCCTGCTCTATTTTGATATCATCCTTTCGTGATTTGACCTCCACGACCTCCTCAGAAATCAGCACCGTAAGCTGGGCAGTGGCGACATCTTTTGCTGTCTTAACAGCCTTTTCAGCATCCACCGTGGCGCCGTGCAGCAAGCCCCCAACCTCCTTGACGTAAGACGAGCTGTAGAACTTGCACGCCTTCGCCGAAACCTTGTAATCTTCACATACACTTGGGATTTCTTTTGAAGCCGGGATTGAGAGCTCCAAGAACCTCTCGAAAGAACCCTGCTCATCCTTGTAAACGGTATCGACACCCCTGTACCCTCCAGAATCCGGCCAGCGGTATTCCGCGTCCTCGCCCGTACCATCGAAACTGGTATTTGCGCGAAGGGTGACCGCCCAGAACGGGAAGAAGTGGAGCTCCGCCTTTTTCAGTTCAAGGTGCAGCGGCAGGGCCTCGTCGTAACCAAGCTGTTTCTTTACCCACAGCAGGTAGTTCTCAATCGCGGCGCTGCTGTCGTAGTACATCGGCAAGAGGTACCTCTTCTGATCAGCGAGAGTTTTGAAAACCGTTGAACAGTGCTCGCACTTTACTACCACTTCCTTCTCGTCCACGTCATAGCTCGCGCCACACTCGGGGCATATGTAGTTCATCGTCATTCCTCCGTCAGTCTTCAAAACGCGTTTTGCCCCTCTCCCACACCTTCTGCTCGGCGGTAGCCCTGCGCACCCCCCACCAACCTATGAAGGCCGCTGCGGCAGAAGGTACTCCTACCGCCACTGCCACCATCAAAAATCCTACTGCTGGATTTTCGCTATGCACGCCGTTATGCACGCCGCCCGTAGCCAAGCCGGCCTGTACCAAAGAATCTGCAGCTATTGCTATAATTGAAATCATAAGTATTACCAGAGCTACGGCAATGGCGGTGGCAACCCTGGCCCTCCTGGAGATTGGAAGCTCCGCCTTGAGAACCCGCTCGTCCGCCCTTTTCGATGCGTCTGCGCATATCCTGTAAATCTTTCCATCCAACTCGTACTTCACCTGCATGACAGGAAACAGCATCAAGCGCTTGGAGGTCACCTGTGTTGTTGTGTAGCAGTCGTAAAGCTTGGACGTCATTTCTTCCACTCGGTCCCGGTGATCATCTTCTACAAAAGTTTTTGCGGACTCCTCTCCCTCCTCTTCATCTATCTCCGGGTTAAGCACGTCGGCTTCCTTTGCGGCTTTTACGATGTCCAGCTTTTTGGATTGACTGAAAGCACCTGCAACCTTATTTTTCACATCTGTGAGCCCGAACAACGCCCCGAGAGCTCTGGCGTAAACTGGCACGGTCGTGTCCTCTTCAAGAACCCCTTTGACCGGAACGTGAACTGTATAAGTGTTCTTGCCAGAGCCCCTTGTCTCATTCCGGTAACCGTTATAATTTGTCGAAGCGTGCAACTCCACGACCCAGAAAGGGAGGAAAACTGACTTTTCTTCTTTTATCTCTGCGTCAGGCCCGGCCTTCGAGCTGATAAATTTTTTTACTTCCTTTTCCACGTCTTCCTTTTTCGCCGCTTCAATTCCCTCCAGCTCAAGCGCCTGGCCCTTGGGGACACCAGCCCACCCGCAGTAGCGGCAGACGTAGACGACTGTGTCAGGAGTAGCCTCTAGAGACGCGCCGCATTCTGGGCACTTGGTCGCCACACCCAAAGCAGTTTTCGCGCTCATGCACCTCGCCAACCACGCGTTGTCTCCAATAAGTGGATGAGGTGCAAGTAATTAAAACAAAATTCAGAGCTCTACGTCCAACCCCAGCTTGTCGCAGAGTTCCTTGTACCTGTTCCTCACGGTGACCTCAGTGACCCTCGCCACGTCGGCCACGTCCCTCTGGGTCCGCCTCTCCCCAGTGAGCACGCTCGCGATGTAAACCGCCGCAGCCGCAACACCTGTCGGCCCGCGCCCGGATGTCAGCCCCTTCTTCTGCGCCTCCTTCAGGAGCTCGATTGCCTTTGACTGCGCCTCCCCACTGAGCCCCAAGTCAGAGCCGAAGCGCGGCACGTAGTCGATTGGGCTGGTGGGCCTGAGATGAATCAGCAATTCACGGGCGATGAACCTGTAGCTCCTCCCAATCTCCTTCTTGCTAACGCGGGAAACCTCGGCTATCTCGTCAAGAGTTCGCGGAATCTTGGACTCCCTGCACGCGGCATAAAGCGCAGCGGCCGCCACGCCCTCGATTGACCTTCCACGAATGAGCCTCTCCTCAACCGCCTTTCTGTAGACCAGCGACGCAGCTTCCCTTATGTTCCTTGGCAATGCAAGGTGGGACGACATCCTGTCTATCTCAGAAAGCGCGAACGCAAGGTTCCTCTCCGTGGCGTCCGAGACCCTTATCCTTCTCTGCCACTTCCGGAGGCGGTAAATCTGTGCTCGGCGCTTGGGAGTGAGGTCCTTCCCGTGGGCGTCCCTGTCCCTCCAGTCGATCATCGTGGACAGCCCCTTGTCATGGATCGTCAATGTCATTGGCGCCCCGGTCCTGCCTCTCTTGTCCCTCTGCTCTTGGTCGAACGCGCGCCACTCCGGCCCTATGTCCATTATTCTATCGTGGATGACTAGGCCGCACCCAGAACACACTAGCTCCGCCCTGTCGTAATCCCGCACGAGCTTTGCGCTCCCGCAGGACGGGCACTTATTGCTTGCCACCCTTTTTGGAGCTTCTTCCGGCATACTTATCCCCAATATATACGTCCGAACCGACCAGCCCCTCCATGTCCGCTTTTGACAGGATGGATACTGGTTTTATCAGGAGATATGGAGAACTTACGGGACCAAAAATGTCAGAAACATTTCCGATTTTCCTCTTTTTAGAGTCCAGCACCGCCTCCCCTGGCCTCGGAGCATTCCCTCCCTGGACGACCATCCCTCTCGACACGAGGTGCAGAACCTTCCCAAGAAGCTGCATTTTAACAACCCGAAAGTTTTAAAAAGAGTCTTTGAATCGCCATATAAACCTTCCGTAGATAATTTATATTGGCCATATTTTCCCCCTGTTCGGCCGCGGCCGTCCAGCAATAGATTAAAAAGACCGGGCGTGATTTGGAGGTGGAGGGATGGAATGGAGGCAGACTGGGGCAAAGTTATGAAGCCTTACCCGGGTAGGAGGATAACTCTCCCAGACGGCAGTGAGATGGAAGTCACTGGGATGAAGAAGAACGAGATCGAAACGGTGTGCGACGCGATTTTGCCTAACCTTTCGTACCACAAGGACCTCTTTGATTTAGTGACTTCGGAGATCGTCACGGAGCTGTACCTCTGGAGAGAGAATAGGCCGATTTGGGACCTGCCCGCAGCGAGCCAGTTCTGCTTGGTTGGAAGGGTTGACGGGGAGATAGTGGGAGTGACGAACGGAGGTCTGAGGGACCCGAAGATAGGGAACAGTTTGCACACGACCACTTTGAAGCGCGGGCTGCAGGTCGGGGCTTACCTCTGGCCGTGCAAGCTCGAGCACTACTTCGATGTGCTGAACGTTGACGTGGTCGAGGCGAGCGCGGAGAGCGCCATAGGCTCGAGAAAGCTTTTCGTGACATACGGGTTCACGCAGCACCCGTTCCCGGACAAATACAGCCACTTCCACGCGATACTGCAGACCATGACCAAGCAGCAGTGGGATCGGATAAAGGCTGGGAAGCTCACTGGGGAGAAGCTTTAGCTCTAACGGGATAGGGTTCTCGGATTACCTTGGCGAAGTCAGCTAGAGTCGTTTCCATAGCTCCCGCCGCGCTTGAGGCGTTGAAATCTGTCAACATTGGAGTGGTCCACAGCGTCTTTGAGAGAACATTCAACATCCTGATCGGCGGCGCGCTTGTGGGGGTGGTGCGGAGCGACATTTCTCTGAATCCAATCGACATGATGACTGATATCCCGCAAAGCCAAACCATGCCATCACTGGGCGTCAAGAAAGGCGTGCCTGTCCGAGTTTTTGAAAGCAAATTACTCGTTGGCGATATTTTGGAAATCAACCTTGCTGACGCGAAGATTTGGAAACCTCCCACCAAAGTTGAGAAGCCGCTTGTCCCAAACGAAATCTCACGCAACCTAGAACTGGCAAGGCAGACGGCCGTGAGCAGAACTCGTGCGGAGGGGTTGGGACAGCTTCTGAAACATTTGGATGCCATCGGGCGCGGTGAACTGCCTGCCGCTAGTGATCTGAATGATGTCGCAAGGAAAGCGTTGCCTAACATAGTCGGTTTGGTGAAAGCCGTGAGAAATGGCAAAACTGCTGCGGCAGAAAGTACGACGAAAAATCTTGTGGGGCTGGGGCCGGGGCTAACCCCCTCCGCTGATGACATGCTTGTGGGTTTCACTGGCGCGCTATGGTGGACATCCCAATCTCTGGGCAAGGATGCTGACATGGCGAGCAAAATCAACAGCACGATTGTTTCTCACGCCGACCGCACGAATTTGCTGAGCCGACAGCTTTTGCAGCATGCGGCCCGCGGTGATGTGAACGAGCGTCTGGGCGAGCTTTTCACTGCGATTCTTGCTGGGCCGGCTTCCAAAATAGAACCGCTGGTGACGCGGATAATGAAAATCGGAGAATCTTCGGGAATCGACATGATGGTCGGGCTCCTGCTGGGGATGCAGGTCGGGTTGCGGGACAAAAGCCTTATTTGAAAAGGATTGAAAAGGTCGGTGGAAGAAAAAATGGCTGGTGAGAGGTTTTACTTCCGCGCGCCACCGGAGTACTACGAGCTCTGGAAACGGTCGATTGAAGACCCAGAGAAGTTCTGGACAGAGATAGCTGAGAAATCTTCGGACGACATCCACTGGTTCAAGAAGTGGGACAAGGCCTTCCTGTGGGAATATCCGAAGTTCAGATGGTTCCTTGGCGGATTGACAAACACTGGGTACAACTGCGTCGACAACAAGCTCAGGTACAGAAACAAGCCCGCCTACATCTATGAAAACCCGGAGCGCGGAATCTCCAAAACGATAACATACGGTCAGCTCTTTGACCTT
>Ga0315279_10003755_pt1 | contig 20837 bp, 19 predicted proteins | sample YL17G06_20_MG_FD_203694 | JGI IMG/M metagenome (GOLD analysis project Ga0315279, IMG submission 203694) | Sediment microbial communities from Yellowstone Lake, YNP, Wyoming, USA - YL17G06_20 | ecosystem: Environmental > Aquatic > Freshwater > Lake > Sediment | place: USA: Wyoming | collected... | reverse complement strand
TATTGATACCTGTATAATTAATGTCCTATCAGATTAAAAAAGAGAGGAATGTTTCAGGAAAGATTTCAGCAACGTCTGCTTGAACTGAAGTTTGCGTGTGAAATGATAAGCTGAATGCGCAAGATCACCAACATCAGTTTCCGGCAAATTTGCCATCGGGTTGGTTTTCACGTTGCCCCAGACATATTCAACTGGGTTCAGTTCGGGCACATACGGAGGGAAAAAGTTCTGTGATACATGCTTTTTCGATGATATCCATTGCGATACGACCCTGGCTCGGTGGGTATTCAGACGATCCCAGACGATGATAAATTTATCCGGTATTTGATTCGATAACTGCCGGAGAAAAGCTTTCACCAGATTCGCATAGATTGATGTGTTGATGTGAAGACGGAAATACAGATTCACCCGTTGGGCGTTCGGAGATACCACCACAGCTGCAATGGCGGAAACTTTGCGATGCGACCGCCCCCGTTGCAGAAGAATAGGGGTTTTGCCGACAGGTGCCCATGTACGCCGAACCAGCGGCGACATAAGGAAACCGCTTTCGTCTATGAAGACGATTGAGGATTTTGTAATACGGGCTTTTTTTTGATGGCTGGCCATGTTGATCGTTTCCAGGTTCTGATGCGGTCTTCGTCACGTTCGATGGCACGACGCTCTGGTTTCTGTGGGGACCAGCCAAGGGATCGCAAGAAACGCGACAGGTGATCTACATGGTAGGTAATACCAAAATGGCTTTTAATAACATTCTGAATTCGGGGACAAGTCCACAGATCCGTATGATATCCAGCATGCTGAGCACCTGCCAAAAGCAATTGTTCAAGGCGTTGCTTTTCTTTTTCGGAAAGCCGAGACGGACGCCCTGTATTGTGGCGAGATTTAAGGGCGTGAATACCGTTCTTACGAAATGCGGCATTCCAACGACGGACACTACGACGGTCGACGTTGAGTTCGCAGGCAACGTCAACAGGTTGCCAGCCATTTTTCAAAAGCTGAATCGCACGGGAACGCCTTTTCTCAAAAACCGCAGGATTTCCGGATGGGCGCATGGTTTACCTCCCATCCTAAATATAGGACATTATTTATGCAGGAGTCAATAAATGAGTACCAACAAAGCCAGAAGCGCCAAAAATAATTATATTTCCCAAGCAATTCCTTTCATATCTTTTCAAGCAGCCTTCAGAGAAAAAATAATCGATGAAGCTTCTTCATGCAAATTCTGGGCGATAATTGCTAAATCACCTGTTTAGCAAATCTAATTCATTAGCTGCTTGAAAATATCATTGCGCAAAGCTTATTAGATCCCCCGGACACTAAAGCCGGTTTTCATATTTCATGCAAGCTTTCTGTATAGATTCCAAAAACTCCTTTTTGGAGCAATTCTCTAGCTTCAGCTTGATCATTTACAGTATGCACATAGGTATGTATGCCAGCATTGCTAAGCTTCTTCGGAAGGCGAGTTAATGCATATTTTAGCGGCATAGTAATTGCAAATGGATGAACTTTATTGCCAAAATAGATCAGTACAAAATCAGGATAATTGCGCTGATACAGCGTAAGAATAATATTGCGAAATCCCATATGAATTACTAGAGAATATTCGCCAAAATTGCATTATTGAGGCATAAATCTGCATACCAACTTGGGAGATCTATTCTTGATCATCTGCAATGCTTTAACAATTTCAAATTTTACATCTGTAACGATATAAGAAATAGGATGAGGCAAGCCAATTAGAAAGATTGGCTAGATCCATTTGCCTGAGATTGTCGATCATCTTGAAATTCTTGAACTCATTCAAACTATACTGCTTCTTTTCAGCGCCGAAGAAATTAGAAATGCTAGCTTGCCAATCATGCAAAAGAACGATATCACCATCACTTGTCCATTCGAAATTGACTTCTAAGAATCGATAGCCTTTCTGATAATTGCTATCCAATGCCTGCAAGGAGTTAGTGTAAAGGTGTTCGCGAATCGCTTCATCCGCATGAAGAATGATTTTGCTCAATTAAAAAGTATCTGGGCATGGGCTATAAAGAATGGTATGCGCGCATAATGCTATCTTCGAAAGGTCGAATATTGTATGCAAATAAGCTTTTATTTTGCCATAGCAGGAGGGTTGCGCCAGATTTTTAAATCCAATTGTCACGACCAAGAGTGCAGCAGCACACACGAAGCCAATAAAACTATTGAAAGCGAAACTGCTGCGTCTGAACTTAATAGCAGCCCTCCGCTACGCGTGCAGATGACCCAAACACTAAAAATAAGCCAGAATGAAATTGCTGAGCAGGATTAACTTCAGTCAACTTATTATAGCTTCATGAGCCAATACTTCAGCTACTCTTTCGCTTGCTTTTCCATCCCATAAATCAGGAACATAGCTTTTTTTCCAAATGCCAGAGAGGGCATTCTTTCCATACTTCTCAATTTTATTGGGGTCTGTCCCTACAATCACATTTGATCCAATTTCTGCAGTTACCGGCCTTTCAGTATTTTCACGCATTGTAATGCAAGGGATTTGCAATGCTGTCGTTTCTTCCTGCAATCCACCACTATCGGTCAAAACGGCAGCGGCATCTTTCCACAGGTAAAGAAAATCATTATAATCGAGCGGCTCTAAAAGCACAATTCCGCGATTGATTTTTGCTTCATTATTATGAAGCAAAGAGAAATAGCTTTCCAATGAAAAGGCTGAAATCTGTTTTTTTGTCCGAGGATGGCAGGGAAAAACAACAGGGGCATTTTCGGCAATTTTCTCAATCGCAGATAGAAGCTTTCCTAATATTTTTTTATCATCTACATTCGATGGTCGGTGCATAGTCATGCATAAATATTTCTCAGGCAAGGCATTTCTTATTTTCATAACTTGCGCAGAAGGGCCTTTTTCTTTCAATTTTGTAAGTTGATAAAAAAGATTGTCTATCATAACATGCCCTACAAAATAAATTGATACAGCCGCATGTCCTTCAGCAAGAAGATTTCTAGTTCCTTCTTCTTCGGTGGTAAAAAATAAATCGGAAATCGCGTCCGTAGCTATTCGATTGATTTCTTCAGGCATTGCGCGGTCGCGAGATCGTAGTCCTGCTTCAACATGCGCAAGACCTATTTCCATTTTCTTTGCAACTAATCCAGCGGCAATGGTTGAATTAACATCTCCAACAACCAGAACAACATCTGGTTTCTCCAAAGTGCATACTTCCTCAAATTTTACCATTATGTTCGCTGTTTGAACCGCATGACTCCCAGAACCAACCTCAAGATTATAATCAGGCTTTTGGATTTCTAATGAATCGAAAAAAGCTCCAGACATGCTGGCATCATAATGTTGGCCAGTGTGAACGAGTTTTGGAATCAGATTCGAATGTTTCTTAAAAGCGCGAAGAATAGGAGCAATTTTCATAAAATTCGGTCGTGCACCAGCAACTAATATTATTTTCTTAGGGCTCATTAATATTAACAATCCCGTTTTGTTACTCTAAAGCCATTTAATTTTCGCAGCGCTTAATCGCACGCAATTCCAATAGCATTGCGAGATAGTTTCCAACTCGAATTCCTGTTTTTTCAAAAAATTGGTAAGTAATCTCTGCTGCGAACATAAAAGTTATGAATGCTCCGATCAGAAACGCAAACAATTCAAGCGGGTGTGGATTAATAAAAAAATGAGGATTGATTCCCAAAAGCCATCTCCTGTAAACATCAAGGAGAATAATATGATTAAGAAATAAACTAAGGCTCCTTTTTCCGATGAAGGCAATAAACCTATTTTCTATAATTGCATATCGCCTAAATTTTATTGATAATACAAAAAAGGAAAGAAAAAATCCATATACGAAATGCACCGGCAATCGGTTAAAAGATCCCTTCGAACATAGTGCCATCCCTATTATCGCCAAAGATAGCAGAATCGGCGAATAGCTCTTTCCAATTGAAGGATTTATTCTATTCCATTGAATTACTTTATAGCACATGCAGCCCATAAGAAAAATAGGAATTTGGGCTGGAAACCAGTAATATAAAAAATCAGATAATAATATTGAATAGGCACGATCAAAATTCGAAGGCAGATAATTTATATTAAAAAAATTAATGCCTTTTTGTGAAATATCTGAAATTATATGCGAATATTTTATGCTAAATATGATAATTAATTCATTCAAAACAATGGTGATAATTAGCAGCCATAATATTTTTTTTGTTGAAAACCATCGGCGATAAAAGAGCGGAAACAAAAGATAGAAGAAAATTTCGCCTGTGATTGACCAAGCTCCATCAACTGCCGCATTAATTGTTGTTGGATGCCAGCCGCTAAGAAAAAGGCCCGTAAGGATATAGGAAAAGCAATTAGTCCCGTCAGGGGCTTGATGCCGAACACCAAAGCCATATACAAGAAAATTAATTAAAATATAAAAATAAAAGATTGGTGCGATTCTGAAGAATCTTCGGATATAAAAATTTATGGCGGGGTGCTTTTCGATTTGCTTTCTGGCTTCATATGATTCGGCAATTACTATTGCAGATATAATGAAAAATAACTGGATCCCATATGCCGCCCTTAACAAAAAATCATAATAAAACCCAGGGATATTCTGAAATAATAATCCAAAATGGAGAAATATTATTGCACTTATAGCAACGCCTCTAATAGCATCGTAAGAGGGAACTCTTTCGATAAGGGACCCCGTGATATCTTTGACTGAATTTATGATGATTTGCTATTCTTTTATTTTATTTAATATCCTAAAAATCATTATTGCTTAGCATTAGAGTTAGAGTTAAAGGGAAATGGGATTCGGCAAATTTATTTTCCGACTAAACAATTTTAAGCAAGCCAAAGCAAAAAACGGCAGAAAAAAAGAATTGGTCACAAAATATCGATAAAATAGTCGTCTTGGGTCACAGGAAAGCCTAAAAAACCATTCTAGACCAACTTTCTGCATCCAATTTGGCGCGCGTTTTTGCACGCCAGCCACGAAATCGACCGACCCTCCTATGCCAATTGAAATATTAACGTTCAATAGTCCAATATTCTCTGCTATCCAGAGTTCTTGTTTGGGGCAGCTCAGAGCAACAAATAGAATGTTTGGCTGCACCCGGTTTATTTCTTCACATATTTTGGCGTTGCTTAAATCATCAATTGGAATATTAATAACTGGGCTGCTAAAAAATGCCTGGATGCCGATTTTATCAAAATAGCCTAGCTTTGCAATAGCCTTTTCTGCAACACCGGGCATGCTCCCTAAGATATACACACGTAGTCCTTCTCTCATAGCAGATTTAAATAAATCAATGAAAATGTCGGACCCGGGCACGCGATAAGTTGGCAATCCGCTTGCTAACCTTGATGCCCAAACCAAGGGCATCCCATCGAGCAAAGAATAAAAAGCAGACTCATATGCTTTTCGAAAGGCCGGATTATTTTTATAATTGTAAAAATGCTGAACATTTGGTGTGAAGATATACTTTCGGAATGATTCAGAACTGGCTCTCAATATTACCTTGACAGCATCGTAATATTTAATGCGGGTATATGGCAACCCGAAAAGACGATCACGATCATCGGATATATTCATATCTTTTTAAAAAGCTTTACGTTTTCTGTTTGAATACATTCATGCGGAAGGCATTCAGAGCTAGTTGAGCGGATTTCTCCCACGAAAAGATCTTGAGCTGCTGGCGCCCTTTCTCCTGCAGACTGGCTCTAAGGTTTTCATTATCCAGCAATTCTGATACTGCAGCACGAAGACTTTCTCCGTCGTATGGGTTAATAAAAATTGCTGCATCGCCAGCGACCTCAGGCATGGAAGAAATGTTAGATGTAATGACAGGGCAATTATGCTTAAATGCTTCGAGAATAGGAAATCCGAATCCTTCATGCAACGAAGGGAAAATTAGCGCAACAGCATTCGAATATAAAACAGACAATTCGTCCTTTGCAACATATCCTAGTATTTTAACATGCTGCTGCAATGATTTTTGGCGTATTAAATCCGATAATCTTTGGGATCCCCAAGCAACACGTCCTACGATGTAAAGAAAAAGCTTCTTTTCATGCAGCAGCTCTGCTATCGATTCAACTGCAAACGGCATATTTTTTCTTGGCTCAACCGATCCTACCATAAGGAGATAATTGGTTTTTGGCAGCTGTTTTAGCGCATGATTATAAGATTTATCAATATCAAATTTAGGAAGACCTGCTGCAATATTAGTGACTTTGCCAGATAAAAAGGGAAATACCTGCACTAATTCCTTTTTTGATGATTCGCTAATTGTTAATACACACCGCGCTCTTTTTGCGGCCAACTCAGACAAAGGCTTAAAATACAGCTTATTTTTCAGAGAAAGACAGTTAGCGTATTTCCACATTGCTACATCATACATGATAAATGCGGCTGGACAGTAGACGAAAAAACCGGGCGGGAAAGCGGGAAAAAATGCGAGATCAGGGCGGACCTTGCGCAAATAAAATGGTATGAAGATCTGTTCAGTAAGTAATTGTGATCTGAATGGGGAAAGGGCAACCTCATCGTTTCCTCTTCTAAGCGCATTGAACTCCATATTGATGAATTTCCGAAACATGAGTATATAGCGATTTTCCACATCTGTTTGAATCATATTATAAACAAGATTATACGCATAATTCTCTATGCCGGTAAGCTTGCGACAAAGACTAGTTAGATCAATAAAAATATTTGACATAAAAAAGTAGCTTATTTCCGCAAAACAAAAATGCTATTTTCTCCATAATTCCAATGAAAATACCCGAAGAGTCTTGATAGAACCCAATGAAAAGTCATGAAAATCGCTTTTTCCATTGATCTTGGCCAGATTATTGAATAAGGCACATCCCAAAGAGTATCCGTTCCGATATCATGAACTTTAAAGCCGCATAAATTAAATATGTGTTGCCATTCTTCCATTTTCAGAATATTAATATGCGATTGATCTCTATCACCGAACCAATTACCCTTTTTCCGTTTAATACGCGCCCCCAAAGAGTTTGGGTTGGGAGTGCTAATAATTAGCACTCCATTCCATCTTAAAATTCGAAAAGCTTCGGATGCAAATCGTTCGGGATTGCGCAAATGCTCTATTACATCAAAGGCAACAACTACTTCAAAAACCTCGCTACGAAATGGCAACAGTTCGGCAGACCCATTAATAAGTGATTTTCTCCTAACAATTGCAGATTCCTTTAATGCATCAAATGATATATCTATGCCAACTGCTAATACATTCTTAATGCCTTCCAGGAAATATCCGAGTCCGCATCCTACTTCCAGAATCGGATATTTCGTTTGGCGAATTTTATCGATTCTATTTTGCCAAAACCCAAATACATGGGGCTTTTTTCCCCGAGCCATGTGAAAGATATTTTGCCCTCTATAGGCATTGAAATATGAGGAGTCAAATTGATTCTCTGTCAATTATATCTCCAAAGCTGCAAATGCCTTTTCGCAATAATAAGATTCTATTAAACGCTGAAAATCCTCTCTATATTCATAATTCTTTATAAAGGATAATACTTTCACTGCATTTTCGATCGATGTTGCCTGGGGCTGGAGCAAGATTCCGTTTGCATTATCCACAATATATTCTGGGATATCACCAACTGGAAATGCCGCGACTGGCACTCCAATAGCAAGCGACTCGATCGCTGACATGCAAATGCCTTCAAAAGAAGACATTATTATAGATAGATGATGAGATGCAATTAAATATGGAAGTTTTTCATGCGAAACATTGCCCAAGAATGTAGTTTCGTTTGACAAATCCAATTCCTTCACTTTTTCTTTCAACTTTTCAGCATCTGGTCCATCGCCAGCGAAGGTCATATTGATTTTAGCTTTTAGGTCTTTAATGCTGCGCCCGAGCTTAGCAATGGATAAAACATTTTTAGGATTCTCAACAATTCTTCCAAAGTAGATTATTTTTAGGCATTCGCTTTCTCTCCATGTATCTTTCCGACTTGGATTCAAAATGAACGCATTTGAAATAGGAACTGGTGCATATTTTATTTTTTCTGCGTAGCGTGGATATCTTTTTTTGTAGAATGCTACACCTGCTGCTGGGTTCTTAAGAAGTACATAGATCACATCCATTAAGGGCACAAGAAGTCGCTCAAAAAGCGAATTAATATATGCTATTGGACCAGGCCAAAAGCTGAAGCCATACTTTACAGACCCATGTATGAGCAAAATGCATTTTGAGCCATGGAGAAAAGGCCGCAAAACTACATCTTCGTGACGATTAAAAATTATGCAATCGTAATTAGGCAGATGCATAGATCCTGCGAAAATTTTAAAAATAGTCTTTAAATAAAAAAAAATGCAGGTCGGGCGACTAATTACTTTTTCAAAGAACACATTTTTTGCATTTGATATTTCTGGAATATTCCCGTTTCCTACTGTTAAAAGATCTATGTCCAAATCTGTTCTGGAGCTGATAAACTGCTTAACGTAGTTCCTAATACCGCCCTCTGCTGCTAAACTTGACATATCAGAGGAAAATATGATCAATGCTTTTTTTCGCAAATACACATCCTGAAAATTATGGCAATACAAAACAAAGCATATTCTATCAAATTGCACTACTAGATAGATTTTGAATAGCTGGAAAATTATTTCTCTTTTGGGTCATCATATTTCGACTTAAGGCAGCTATGAGGACCAAATATGCTCCGTTGCTGCCGCTGATAAAAACATGCCCGGCGATTGCTGCAAGAAGCATGCAAATAAGTAATGCAAATAGTCCAAAAAAAGTAAATCCGTTGCCAAAAAACAGAAGAGTATATCCTGCTATGAACGCGCAACTGCCCACCATACCCATGAAGAGAAATAAATCACAAAAATCCATTTCAATTGCATATTTGCTAATATCGATTCCTCCAAACAAGTAATTTACCCAGCTCCGATCGAGAACTGCTGGCATAAAGCGTTCCTCAAGAAATTTATTTCTTGAAGAAAATAGCATAGTGGCCACCCCAGACTTGGACGATGCCTGGCTATACCAAGCAATTGCCGTCGAATTGGTAAGGAGTTTGGGCAATTTTAGCCATATTATACTTATTGAAATGGGCACAAGCAAAGTAATTATAAGCAGCATAATTTTAGAGCGGTGGAATCGGGCAACTATAGCGCAAGGCCAAACAAGAAGCGGGGCAATTATTCCCGCCTTGGTACCAAGGAATATGCCCGCGACAGTTGCAAGAAACAATATTAGCCATCCTTTTTTTCTAAGAACTCTTAACGTGCCATATATTTGAGCAAGGATGAAGAATAAAGAAGCCTCATTAACTGAAAAAAAGAAACCTTTATATCCAAATCTCTCAAAATCGTAACTTCGGAATATTTTAATATCAAGAAGCAATCCGGAAATCACTGCAAATGATGCGAAAAATATAAAAAAGGAGTATAATCTTTCAATAGCTGCAAGCGCCTTTGTATTTGCGCTCTGCTTGTAAAGCAATGGAAATACGATAAAGGGAAGCAAGTACTTATTTGCAGTGATTACTGTTTCTGCTATGCTGAAGTTTTGACCCATTAAGAGATATGTGGAAAATCCAACTATTAAAGAAATGCATATAATTGCTTGGATTGCAAAAAGGTTCTTATTAATTTGCTTTCCAAGCATTTTAAGAAAATAGAAAAGACAATAGCACTCAAATGCAGCTCTTGGAAGCAGAGAAACGCGGTAGAACTCAAATCCGGAAGCAGAGAAAACTCCGACCATTGCATCGCTTAGAAAGAGCACTATGAGAAATAAGCAAAAAACATTATAATGCGAAACATGCGTCATCTTCATTCTAAAAAGCTCGTATATTAAGGCGATGCAACCTTCTATGTTCTCTAAAGCTCCTGACCTTTTTCAATCAACGTTATATAATCATTTGCTACTATTCTAATATCATATAGTGATAAATCTATTTGGGTTCTATGCTGATAATCTCCTGATAAAAAAAGCTCTAATTCGGCAGGATTAAATGTATCTTGGGTAAAGCTAAGGATGGGCCTTTTAGTCAGAGCATAATCGATAAGTTTGCTTGGTTGCTGAAACGTACTCGCATTGCCAAGGTTAATTAAGAAGTCCATTTTGCTTAGTTCATAAATGACCGTTAAACGCGGCAAAAGCGAGTTAACGATTAGGCGATCTCCCAATAAACTCCGATATGGATCAATTATTTCCATAGTCTCAGTATCGCCAAAATCAGTATAAATAATAAAACGAAAATTCCCCTTTCTTTCCGAAAGATACTTAAGAAGACCGCTTGGGTTCCTTATTTTCTTATAAAAATTGCCAGCAAAGCCAAACGTCGGGACACCAGGAGATATCTGCCGCTTAGCGAGCTTTGTTTCTTCGAAATCAAACCCTTGGGGAATTACTTTGACTCGGCTTAAATCCTTTAAGCCTATGAATTTCTCTCGAGCATTTGGAACAGGAACAGTAACAAAGTGGAAAGTCTTTAGTGCGCTTTTCTCTAATACGTGCCAGAGCTTGCCCCTTTTTCCATTTTTAGAAAAAGGATCTCCATAATCGGCAATGGCAGTTTTCGAGAGCCTTCGGTTTGCTCTGAGCGCAATAGCTGTACCCAAATGAACAGAGAAAGGCAAACCGATCGATATTGTTGCGTTGTATGTCTTTTTCAGCCGCAGAAGGTGTATGGCTAACGGAAAGAAGAATTCTGTTTCGCGTTTTTCTGGATAAAGCGGTTTGAGCAAAGATCCAAAGATTTTGTTCATCCACCGCCTGATTATTTTAGCAGGCTTTGTCTCTTTTAAAGCGCCTTGCGAGTTCCTAGCGACATCTCTTTTTCGTCTATTTAAGAAAAATCCTGGAGGCGGAGTAGTTATTTTGATCGAATATTTTTGCTCGATATCGGAGTATGTCGCCTGACTCAATGGAACTACGACATGGACCGAAAGCCCTCGCCGGGATAGCTCTCTCGCAAGCTCAAAAGTTCGAAATGCCCGAGGTCTATTCTCTGGGTAAAAGTAATACGAAGTTATTAGTATTGATTTCTCGTCCATATGGCTTTTCTGCCCTTGTTTTAAGTATCTTTCCATACCCGTTGGAGCAAATCATATTTCGATTTAGCATAGCAGCAAAAGGATGATTTACAATATCAGAAATGATAATGCTATTTTCTTTCAGCTGAAATATGCGTATATGTTCTATATTTGCATATGAGCAAGATAGAGTAATTGTGCTATTTCCGGTTATAGATATTCCGCTTGATAAGTTCCCCGAATATAGCCAGAAGAGCCCATTGTGGCCCTCAAGCCATTTGCACTGCTCAATACCATTAACCTGAATGGTGTTATGAACCCGAGTGCTTCTAAAAATATTCCGCATTGATGGAAATGCAGTATAAAGAAAGGTCCCCGGATCAACAACAATATCCTTCCCGTCCACATTGAGATCGAAAGATAGCTTATCATTATGTGCATGCCCGCCATAGCCGCTTTGTCCTACTGGACCAGCCATAATAGTAAGGTGGACACGCTTTGATTGAAACACAATAAGGCCAAAGTCTGGAAATATCTGGAGTTTTTTTCCCTCTAAAAGATTTCCAATCCCTGGAAAATTCATAATTGTTTCGCGGCAATGCCATTGTGGATTTATGCTAACTTGTCCGCCGATTTTGGGCTTTAGGCCATTCTCGTCAAGAGAAATTGAAAACCTCACATTCTTAGACAACGACTTTGTGATACTTTCCTCAAAAGGGCAAATTGGCATATGGCCAAGAACGCTTCTGCCAAATAGCCCGGCAATGGCTGAAACAAAAGGGGAATGGTTGAGCATATCTTCATCCCAGTACAATCCATCTTCTTTGTCAAAATGGCATTTGTTCAGGAGTTCATTATAGCCTTTTAGATTCCAATATTTTTCTTCTGCAGCCTTATTTGTTATAAACTCTCCAATAGGAGTAAATTTCAAAAACCTGCCACTATCGTTATCTCCAATCTGGACAACTTGGCCTGTTGGTTTCGTGATCGCGGTTGTGAAAGCTGCTGCAGCTCTAATTTTACGCAGAAAAGAATTGGGGAGGCTTAGATAATTTCCCTCCTTTTCGCCGCAGGAACTTCTTAAGTCAGCGATCCAATTAGCAAACTTGGGGACATTGTGGATAACAGCTTCAATCCGGTATGGTTCTGTTCCTATCAAAAGCGAAATCGAATATACAAGCATTTCCCCAGATAAGCGATGATATGACGTTGAAGCCTCAAAATTGCTGCCATCCGTATTAAACTGCTTATCCGCTTCCTTGATTAGCTCCATTGCGCTGAATGCAAACCAATGATCAGTGACATTCGAGGAGCCAAGATAAGCAGATACAAACAAAAGCCCCGCTATATTGGCTAAATAATGATTGGTGGTGTTATCATTATTGCGCTCTAAATTTCCAAATATATGTTTGCCGTGGTCAAAGATGCTTGCGCTTAAGATACGTCTGAAAGATGAATCTAAAATCTTATTTACATCGAGCTGAGAGAATATGTCATATGCGATAATTATATTTACAATTCGAATTGCCACATCCATTGTGCATCGCCAATTAGCCCCCATTCTCGGTGGATTGGCAGCGATAAAATCTAGAACCTGATTCTTATACTCAGCCGCAAGCTGATTTCTCACTTCGGGAATCCTGATGGCAAAAGCCGCCAATTGAGGCAGATGCTGTAGTCGCGATAGTTCCCAAGGCACCTTAATGTCCGCGCCAGGATTGCCCCCTATATCCTGATTCATATACCATTGCTTAGCAGACCAGCGATATCCACTTTTAAAATCCAATTGCCAATCGATGGGGATATATTTATCATCTACCAAGCGCCAGATTCGAGAGCTCCGCTTCCAATATGCTGGCCGGACAACCTGTTTGAGCCATCGTCCTTGGCTGTTGCGGGTTTCTATTTTGATGCCAAGATTATATGCATAATCTTCAATGCCGAGGGGAATGGCTTCAAAGCTGTTTCTTACCCACCCGCTTCCCAACAAATCGAATCGATGAGAAAGATACATAGAAGAGAGGAAATGAATTGTCTTATCGTCAATAGAAGAGGCGTCCAATTCTTCTAATCTAAGATGTGAGTGAATAATTAGAAGACTTTTTCGGCGCGAGCGGGAATCTATAAAACAGTCACGTTGGCTAAGCAAAGGTCTCAAGGCAAGTTGCCAAAAAATTCGGCCCGCGAAAGATAGTAGCTTTCGTGGGCTAAAGTAACGTTTAGCGCGTCCATAGCCAATCCTATTATATACCAACAACGTTCTTCCCCATGCTTAATAGCGATCGAAAACCATGTGGATCTATAATTCGAAGGGCTAAAACGTATATCCCTATGCTACCTATGGCAAACAGAAAAAGCAACGCGTTAGCAAAGAAGGGCGTCAGACTAAGAGAGAAATAAAACCTAAGCGCCATTACCAGAACCAGCGAGATAAAAGTTGCGGAAACAGCAGAGCTTCGGATTATTACCATAAATTGCAAAATAGAAACTTTAAGTAAGGATATGGTTATTATTAGAGAAATGGGTGTCAGGACAAAAACTAAGCCTATAAGCCGAGCAATAACAAACCAAAAAAGCCCATAGGGAATAGCTATGAAAAATCCAATTATTGTGCTTACACCTCCAGAGAGCATAACAATCGCATTGAGCCATGGTTTGCCCAACGCACCATACAGTTGAAGCCCTGGAGTTGCAAGATAGGAAATTTCAGATAAAGCATGAAGAGTTACAATAACGCCTGCACCAGTCCATTTGGCGCCAAAGATTGCCGGTACAAAGGCTGGCGCCAATACCGCAATACAAGCGATTATTGGCAGGCTAACAATTGAAACTATTTTATTTACATTAAGGAGAGCAGATCTGAGATGGACTGGATTATCAGCAAGCCGGCAAAAAGCTGAATACATGATGGGGCTTAAGGGACTTATAATACCACCAACACCAATAGTAACAATTCTTTTTGCAAAAACATAAACTCCGACATCAGTCATTGAAAGGAAGCGTGCGATAAGAAATGTATCGACATTATTAATTGCCCAGGCAATAATGTCTTCAAGAATCAGCCATTTGCTAAATCGGAACAGGCGTACAAAACGCTCTAAATCCCAGGAGACCCTAGGAATCCAGCCAACCATAATGGTGAGAAGAAGGACCGAAAGCGCATCACCAACTAAAGACGAAATTACCAAAGACCAATAATTCATGCCCGCGTATGCTAGTGGCACTCCAACAGCAAGTGGCACCAAGGATTGCGGAATCATTCGGAACGCAATTTGACGGAACCCAAAATTCCTTTGCAAGCGAGCGATCAAAATGGAAGAGTACGAAGTAAAAATAATGCTAAGCCCTTGGATAGCTAAAACTGGTGCAATTCTTGGATCTTTAGCATATAAACAAATAATTGGCGAGAATATAATCAGTAATACATAAATGAAAGCTCCTAGCAAAAGATTCATCGTCAATGCGTTGCTGTAATCTGCCTCTGAATCCTCTTTGGCTTGAATGATTGCAAGGCCGACGCCTCTTCCGCCCTGAAAAATTACGGTAAAAGCAATGACGCTTGCGCATACTCCCACAATACCATAATCTGAAGGCATTAGCAAACGGGCTAAAAATATTTGGGCGAGTAAGTTGGTAGCTGTTGGGAAATATCGCGCAACATACGCCCATTTTGCGGCTTTTACTGCTTTTTTCTGCGTCTCGTGTTGCGCTTCAGCCATCAGAAAAGTTCCAAAATCGATGCTAAAATCTGAGAAAAGTAGTATTCCCAGGTATAGGAATCAAGTAAAAGTTTCCTCTCTTGGGCAGAAGCTTTTTTCTCTTCTGCGAAGGCTTCATCAAAAGCTCTGGCAAAATCCTCTGCTGAAGGCTTTGCCTCAAAAAGTAGCCCAAGCTGTTTGATAGCAGGATCGAATTCATGCTGTGCCGAAGCCACCACTTTAGCGCCCAATGCCAATGCCATAAAGGTGGTAATATCGTAGTCAGCATTATCCGCCGTGATAAACAAATCGCAACTTCTGTAATAATCATATATCTCTGCTTCGGGAATAAAGCCTGCGAAGATTATTTTATCGTCAATTTTTGCTTCCTGTGCAAGGGTTCGAAGCCTTTTTTCATCTTCTCCTATTCCCCCTACAACAAGTATAGCATCGGAGCGCCTTTGCGCGAAAAGTGCAAAGCCGCTGATAATAAGGTCAACCTGCTTTTTCTTGACAAGCCTGCAAACAGAAAAGATCATTTTTTGGTCTGCTATTCCCAGTGTTGTCTTTTTATCAGAATTTTGAGTCAGATCAAAAATTGATCGTGGGAATGCGCCATGTAGAGCAAGGACATGAGCATGGCCGTATAGAATTTCAACTTCAACTTTATTTTTTTTTGTCAATACAAATACAATTCCCGCAGCTCTTACTCCAAACCACTCTAGGAGAGCTATAACTTCGGTTTTAAGCCGTATCCAAATAGATATGGTTCGATGTGGCTTCAGCGGAATGATTGTACGGTAGACGTGGTCATTTTCCCATATTTTTCTGAATCCTAATTTATAAACCAACATATATTTTTTAATGTCGTCGGCAAACTGGAAAAAAGAGCCATGAATAAAACATACAAAGCGCAAAGGCTTTAGCCCTGAAAGCTTTAGAATCCATAGCACAACTGCTTCGTACTGGCCATTGGCTACAACGATATCAGGATCAAATGCTTTCAAAGTCTGCCTAATTTGATGCAATCGTATTAGTTTGCCAATAATAGGCAATTTAGATATTTTTTTTAAAAAACGCGCCTCTTCTTTTAATGAAAGATGCTTCGGTTTGTAGGCACCATTAAAAAGAGCAACTTGCGTAACTGGATAGCCGGCCGTAAATAGCGCTGTCTCAATGCCAACATTCGCAAAATGATTTAGGCCTTCCAACAGCAGACGCTCACCACCGCCTGCACTTGAAAGCTGGCTATTCACATACCAAATGAGCCGTTTGAGTTTGCAAGCCATATCAGAATTAGCTCAAGATTCTCAATAAATCCGAAATAAGAGCGTGATAATCAGAAGCTTTTTGGGGGTTTATAAATTTGCGGGAAAATGTCTAAGAAGCAACCTGCTTGACCGCATCTTTTTTCTTTGCGCCAGCAGCAAGATCAAGTGCAATTTGCGTGGTGCTTATCATTTCAATAAGCGGAATTGGCCAGTTGTTATTTTTGCCGCGTAAAGTCTCATGGAGTCGAAGCAATTCTTCCAAATGCCCTTTTCCTCTTCCTGCTATGTTTTTGAGCTTTAGTCCATATCCTTTAAGGGAATTGTAATCATCAAGAATTATAGTCTTTTCGTCGAAATGCATCTCCATGTATTCTTTTGGCAAAAACTTGCTGCCAAGTGCAAAATATTCTATAGCTGCAATCGAGCCATCCTCATATTCAAGCAAAATTGATTTGTTATCGGAGCTGCTGAATTTAGAGCTCTTCGATTCGATGCAAGCACAAGCATATTCCTTAACTTCTGAGCCAATAAAAAATCTCATTAAATCAATAATATGGCATGCTTCGCCAACAATTCTTCCTCCATGCTCATGCAACCAACTTTCTAAGGGAGCATATCCAGCATTCATACGATAATGAATAAAAAGAGGTGAAGTGCGTTGAGATGTAATTCGCTTAATTTCTTGGGCATATGCACTAAATCTTCGATTGAAGCCCACCATTAGAACGGGTATTTCGCCAGTATTATTCTGTTCATAAAAGTTTTGGATTGTTCGAAGCTGATCGCTTGTAATGGCAAGTGGCTTTTCGACAAAAACATTTTTCCCAGCTTGCAGAGCTTGCAGCGCAAAGAGGGCATGGCTATCATGTCGTGTTGTAATTACTACCAATTCTACAAGATTATCTTTAAGAATTTGCTCAAAACTGGTCGTGGAATAGGATGCACCATACTGAGAACCTATTTCTTTTGCAATATGTCCTGCTTTATCCATGACTGCATGCAAATGAAATTTGTCCTTTAGTGTTTTCATATTCGGCAGATGCATTGACCTAGCGAAGCCGCCGCAACCAACAATCGCGACTTTGATAGGCCCATTCTTTGTTGCGATTGCAGCCGAGCTATATTTAGGACAAGTAGTTTCGCTCTGGATGGCAGCAAAATCTTTATTGCCATAATCCAAAATAACACCTAATGGTTTAGGGTCACCATTTGCCAGTGTATCAAATGCTTCGGAAACTTGCTCAATCGGAAATACCTTTTCGAGAATAGAATCTAAAGCAATATTTCCCGCCGCAATCAATCGAAGATATTCATGCATATTTCTTTTTTCGGTCCATCGCACATAAGCATAAGGGTAGTCTATTCCGTTTTCTTCGTATGTTCTATCATATCTTCCTGGACCGTAAGAGGTGGAAATCAGAAAATCGAGTTCTTTTGGATAGATATCTTCCCTTTTCACATCCATCCCTGATACGCCAACTAAAACTACTTTTCCTTTTCGACGGCACATATTGAATGCCTGAGAAAGCGGGTCATTGCTATTCGTAGCAGCACAAAAAAGCACCGCGTCTGCACCAAAACCTTCACTCCATGAATTGACCAAACCAACGGCATCGCATTCCGTCGGATTGATGGCCAATTCTGCACCTAATGATTTAGCGATTTTCAGTCGCCTCTCATCCAAATCAATAACTGCAGTCCGAACACCTGAAGTTTTAAGCATCTGCAGAGCAAGAAGGCCGATCAGCCCTGCCCCAATAATAATGCTGTGCTCACCGATTTTCAAGTCAGCTCTTCGCACTCCCTGCATCGAGATCGCACCTAGTGCTACGGTTGAGGCTTTCGGGAAATCCAATCCGGTCGGCATCGGCACAACCAGATTTTCTGGAACTTCAACGAATTCTGCATGAAACGCGTAATCTGCTCCTGCTGCTGCTACAAAATCTCCCTCTTTTAATGATGTAACTCCGGCACCTACGCTTACAACAACTCCGGAAATCGAATATCCTGTGGGCTTTGCTTCATCTAATTTTCCTTTGAGCTTGGAGTAAACGGCTGTTGCTCCTTTATCTGCAACCATGGAAATCGCTTTCTTGATATTCTCTGGTTGCTCAATTGCTCGACGAATAAGTGTTTTGCCGCTTGCAGCAACGGAACTCGATTCAGTCCCCGCTGATATGCAGCTATTTACTACTTTAATCAGGAGTCTACCATTGGAAACAGATGGTGCAGGAACTTCCTGTGGTTGAACATGCCCTTTCCTGACAATAGCTTGCAGCACTTGCTTCCTCCTACCCTTTAATTAAAAACAAATTGAAATTAACCATTTAGCTTTTCTAAACGCCAAGTTGAAAACCGTGCTTTATGGATCAAGATAAGCGAGCTACAAACAAAGTGCCCCAGGTATTAAATCCAGGAGATCTTCTACTCATCCATTCTTCTTCGGCAACGAAATCAAGCTTAGACATGAGGAGAAAGTTTTTTACCTCAGGGCTGAATAAGTACCGCATACGATGTTTCTCAGTGAGTTCTTCGACCTGTCCTGTTTTTTTGTCCCGGATGAAAACTGCGTAATTTACATCCACGATATTATCATTCGGATGCATAAGCGGTTCAGCAATTCTCGTAACATGAATATGCTCATCCTCAAGCCTTTTGATTCGTACGGCTGGTTTTTCGGTAAGGACTGCAGGCCCATACCAGCAATCAAATATGAAAATACCCCCTGGCTTAAGGTGCACTTTTGCGGTTTCGAACGCCCCGCAAAGATCAGCATTGGTAATATGGTAGCTCATCACGTGAAATAGCGAAATTACAGCGTCAAACTGCTTATTAAGCCTTACATTCCGAACATCTCCAAGCTTAAGTTCTATCTTGTTGTTGAGCAAGCTTTTTAGCCTTTCCCTTGCCTGTGCAAGCATCTCTTCTGATTGGTCAACGCCCGCAACGGCATATCCTTTTTCTGCCAGAAGCATTGCGTGTTTCCCGGTGCCGCAGCCGAGTTCAAGAATTGATTTTGGGTTTTTTCCAAATTGTTGAAGAAGATCATGGATATAGCTCGTTTCTCCTGCATAGTCTTTTTCTTTGTAAAGCAAATCATAATACCTAGCATAATTACCGAAAACACTCATCGCATTACCTCCTTTATAGCAAAGGCGACCTCTTCCATTTGCGTATTTGTCAATGCTAATCCGCTTGGTATATAGAATCCTCTTTCGGCCAATCGCTCGGAAATTGGGTGGTGTTCGTTGTTAAAGATGCCCCGCATTGTGAATACAGGCTGAAGATGCATTGGATAGAAGAAGTGGCGTGTTCCAACACCGAGTTTTTGTAATCGCTTCATAGCTTCGCTTGCATTAAATAGGACTTCGTCTTTTAGAACTATGCCGTACACCCAATAAATGTTTTCGGCGTATTCAGTTTTGTGCACAGGTAACTGAAGGCAAGAAATGCTTGAAAGCTTTGAAGTGTAGAATTGTCCCATGCTTCGCTTTAAGCTTACGAATTCGTCGAGTCGCTCAAGTTGGGCTAGTCCAATTCCTGCTTGAAGATTGGTCAAGCGCATATTCCATCCAAGGTCGTGATGAATATACCGACGTTCAGCATCAAAACAAAGATTGCGAAGCGCTCTGCATTTCTCTGCAAGAGCATCATCGTTTGTAACAATCATACCACCTTCTCCGGTTGTCACATGCTTGTTTGGATAAAAGCTAAATGTTGAAATATCGCCAAAACTTCCACAAGGAATACCTTTATAAGTTTGACCATGCATTTCAGCAGCATCCTCGATAATTCTCATTCCATATTTTGATGCTATCGCTAAAATGGGTTCCATATCGGCTGGCAGACCATAAATATGGACCACCATGATCGCTTTTAAATTTCTGTTATTTCGCTTAGTTTCGATTTTAATCCTGTCTTCTAGCTGATTAATATCCATATTCCAAGTTATAGGATCGCTGTCAACAGCAATAGGAGTAGCGCCTGCACGAACTATCGCTGCTCCGCAAGAAATTATTGTGAAGGTTGGCATGAAAACATGGTCCCCGGGTCCTATCCCTAGCGCGACAACTGCCGCATCAAGTGCTGCTGAGCCATTGCAAACTGCAATTCCATGCTTTCTCCCAACCCGTTGTGCAAATCGCCTTTCAAACTCCTTAACGAAGGGGCCTTCGGATGAAATCCAGCCTGTGTCTATGCACTGATTTAAATATTTGCGTTCATTGCCATTAAGCAATGGTTCATTTACTGCTATCATGTTTTTTTGCCCTCTAGTTTATTGAACAAGATGCACTTTTGATTCTTCAATGCCCTCAAACCGTTCTTTATCTCTTTCTCCGACATAGGGGCCTTGTTTAACCTCAATCATCTCTGTCGGCTCGAGCATTTGAAATCCGTGCCCCCCAAAAGCGAGTAACACTACATCGCCTGAAAAAAGGATTCTACTCTCAAGGTAGTCCTTAGAATCATTGTAAAAATCTATGCGAACTTTTCCTGAACGAATAAATAGAGTTTCCTTTGTAAATACAACCTCTCTGGAGACCTGATTATGAACATGAGGTGGGATAGTGTATCCTTCAGGACGGTTCATATAGGCAAGTTGCTGAGAAAATTCGCCTGGTGTAAAGAATTCGATTCCATTTTTCTTAAATCCCGATCTCAGGATAAGAGATAAAAGCTTATTTCCGTGAATAATTTTCTCTACCATATTCTTGCTCCTTTAGCAGTTGTTTTTATTAATCAGCGATTTTCGCCAAGGGGCTTAGTTTCATAATTCTGGATTAAATCTGGCCAGACGATTTGATCCGCATTACGTTGATTGCGGACTGTCCCCCCAAGAAAATACAATTTTCCGATTTCCC
>Ga0315279_10003754_pt1 | contig 20839 bp, 24 predicted proteins | sample YL17G06_20_MG_FD_203694 | JGI IMG/M metagenome (GOLD analysis project Ga0315279, IMG submission 203694) | Sediment microbial communities from Yellowstone Lake, YNP, Wyoming, USA - YL17G06_20 | ecosystem: Environmental > Aquatic > Freshwater > Lake > Sediment | place: USA: Wyoming | collected... | reverse complement strand
CGGGCTTGTTTGACAGGCGAACCCTGACCGTGTTGACGGATGGCAAGTCACGGGAGCCCCGGGAGATCCCGCAGGGAGCAGGGTTTCCCCATACCCAACCCCCTCAAAAAGGAATAAATACCATTTTTGACCATTTTAGGGACAAGCCAGCGCGCGCTGTCATGTAGATAATATAGTCACAATTTCTAATTTCGCTAAATAGTAGAGCGACCTTCTTGAAGAAAGAAACGGGGAGTAGGATGGAGTAGTTCACCTTTTCTTGATGGCCTTTTTCAATTTTTCAACGGTTTCAGGCGGAATCTTGTCCAATTTGTGGCATATCTGCGCGTGTACTTGGAGCATGGACATCATTTCTTCTTCGCTCGATGCACCCCTGATCTCTAAAGAACAATCCGGTACAACATCTGCGCACTTATAATCATATTTAGACACAAAGTTCACCAACTTGCATTGTCCCCAATAGGCTAATAAGTTTTTTGGCGTTGCTGGAGAGAGGCTGTTCTTGTTTCCGCGCTTTTGTTCTCCTCAGCCACGGTAACACCTGCTATGATTACAGCAGAGGAGAATATAATCTTTCAAAAGTCTTCAGGAGTTGGGCTCAGATGCGCGCTGTCTCAACCCCAATCCTTATATTGTATGCTTTCTTTCGCTTTTGCGATATATCAGCTTGAACAGAACGCCGATTATTCGTTGGGTTATCGGGAGTAGCTCCCTTCGTGGCGGGTCTTCTTTGGTTACTTGAACCTGCGACCTGAAAAGCACCCTACCAGAAGTATGCTGACTATATGGTTGGAAAAGGACAAAATCCCATGTTTTCGGACTTTCTAGCACCGTAGTTCGTTCCGCTTCGAGCAAGATTTTTCGTGTTATCGCTCGCGCGTAAATCGTGGGCAACGTTTAACGTTAAACAGGAGCGTCGCGCTGTCGTTTCGACGTTTCAACAGCGTTTCGCGGAGTTCACTTGCTTTGTTTCGTTCAGCGACCAACATGTTTCGATAATAATGTTTTGGTTGTTTTGATGTCCCATGTCTTGCGATTGGAAAAGTACGACAAGCGGCAGCAAAGGTCGGTTTAGGTTTGCCCTTGTTGCTGTTGTGCTGTTGCCTGTGTCTTGCGTCATGCGTCCTAAGGAAAAGGACAATCACAGCGCAAGCGAACACGGAAATGAAAACTTTGAGAAAATCGGGTTCTGTTAAATCTCAGGTGTATTGGGAAATGTTAAATACGGCTTCTCAGTAAACAACAGATTGAAGGAGAAAGAAAAATGAAGAAGATTCTGCAGATAAATTTTAAGTTCAAGGCACCAAGATCCGAGCTTGAGAAAGCCTTTCTGAAGATTGCCCCTAGATTTGGTCCTAGTGGCGATGTCAAGGGACTTCTATGGAAGATCTGGCTTATGAATGAGTCTGAAAAATCAGCAGGTGGAATCTACCTGTTTAAAGATGATGCTTCAGTAGAGGCGTACCTGAAAGGAGAAATAGTTGCAGGGCTAAAAAGCAATCCAGCCCTAAGTGATATCCAAGCAAAAGTATTCGACATACTACCTGAACACACAAAGATTACTCGTGGTCCTGTAGACTGACATGACTCTAAGAAACAACAATCTTCCCATTTTTCATAGCAAGTCTTTATTTTTCGCGCGCGCTCGCAAAGTTTTTCCAGGTCATAACTACCAAAAAAAAATATGTTTAAGCGAGGGAATACAAGAAACTGCAGCGGCTTTTGGCGTCGGCGGGCTTCGATGTCACGATTTTGTCGTCCTTGACCAACGCTGCCATGCGCGTTCGAATGTAACCGCGTCCTTGATCAGGGTCGTTGATTTGTAGCTTATCCGATATCTCACGACTGCTTGCTGCATGTCCTACGCTTTTGACGGCTGCGATCAATTGCGCTTCGGTGAATTCCAGCTTCTCACGTGTGACTGCGGGCTTTGCGGGCTGTTCAGCTTTGGGCTTGGCTTGGGGTTGGGCTTTCGGCTTTTGCGCTGCCTTCACCTTGACTTCGCCGTTGTTGATTTTCTCGACGACTTTTTCCTTGTCCCTTGGATTTGTCATTCGTTATCACCTCCATTCATGTCATGTTTTGCTCGACACGCCCAAAAAAGGCATGTTTCGTCGTTTCCGACTCATCAGGAGCGTTAATCTGTCCCGTCGCTGCACGCTTTGACGTGCATTTCAAGCTCAATGTAACGTATTATTGCATCTCGCGTCCATTTGTCGCCTGTTTCAATGATTAATCGCCATGTTTTCATTCATTTCACCTCCCTATCAGCTAAACATGAAATGTGATATGGGCAGGTTTTGCATGGCGTTTTGCGACATTTCCAATATTTTCGTGCCATTTGTTTTCGCCTTACGAAAAAACTTCATGTTCAACCGTGTATATAACTAACCGTACCACGTCCCGCATGGGCGACGCATGAGAAACATGGTATGTCGCTTAGTATGCTCCAATCGTGGGACGTAACAGTTAGGACGTGAATGAGCGTTGACGACGCTCCTGCTTTCGAACCAACAGCGAACACAGACGCGACAGATGAGCTGTATCAGCTCGGGAAATTTCAGATTGCGGAATCTGCACGCTGAAAACGAATAATGACAATAATGCAAATAATGAGGAACTTCTGAGAAGGGGAACGTTTAAGCGACGTGCGTGCTAAAGGATAATGCGCGTTAGAGGACAACAGTCCTTAGCTTTCCCTCCTGTTAAAACTTTGTGATTATTGTGATTATTCTGATTATTCGTTTTGTCTCCTATTGGCGTCTCGCCGAAGAACGATGTCGGTTTTCGGATTTTACTTTAACGGAATGTTTATACGCGTAAACTACACTTTTTTTCACAGAAAGTGAATCGAATGCTAAACGTTTATATACAATGCTGTATTAACGTATATTGAACACGATTAAAAATTTTCGAGATGGCAAAAATGGGAAAGCAAGTTTGTTTTACAGCCCGCGAAGAATTGATCGCTGCCCTTGACCGAATAGCGCAAAAAATGAATCGTTCAAGGTCAGACACAATCGAAATGCTGCTGGATGCTGCTGTTGCAGGCAAGATGACGGAGGTTCAATAATGCAAAGCAAGAAAGAAGATTGCGCCTGCCATCAAGGATTGTGTAGAGTCACAGGTCATCATTGTGACATGATACCTTTGAAGCCTTCGGATTACAAGAGGCTTTGTTCAGGACAGGTGTTGATCAACGAAGCACAGAGCAAGTTGGATGTGGCAGAGTCAAAGCTGGAAGCACTGGAAAGGCTGTTGTCTAATCCCGCTACTCAATTTTACATGTCGCTCAACGGCAAAATGCTCGTAACAAAGATGCGTGAAATCCTCAAGGGAGTGACAAAATAATGGAGAAAAAGTTCAGCGTGAACGGCATCCCCTGCACCGCAACGGGAGAAAATCTGCCGTCTGCGTTCGGGAAAGATGCTGTCAGCGGGCATTGGGAGTATCAAAATATCGTAAAATCAAGAGAGTTTCTGAAAGAAAGAAACAGATTCAACCAGCCAACTCAAAGGAAAAAACTCAGCCTGTTTCAATATCTTCTATTTCTGACCGAATCGGATAAGTTTCGCCAAGATAACTTCGCCAATGAGGACGTCTCAACTCTGCGAACGTTTACAGCCGAAATTGACGATGATTTAGGCATACCGCAGAACGTCACGTTCAAATGCGAAGTTGAAATTGAAGAGCTACCATCGCTAAGCCCGATAGAAGCCTATCATACCCTGCCATTCGGGAAAGATGAATTCACGGCTTTAATGGTCGGGCGTTACATCGCCCACCATCAGCATGGAATGCATCCGCCGTTGCCTTATTCCAACCAAGAAGAATTGGAAGCTTGGCTAAAAACGATTGACCTTCCAATCGACAGCGAAAGAGTCAGCGAATTCATAGCTGCCATGACGGAAACCGCAGAAAAGTTTGCTGGAAAATTTGTTACGGACGAAGCAGAAGCAATGCGACTCCAAACTCTCAGAGAGTTGCCTGACATAAAAGCCGAGTGGGATAAACGCGCGGCTGACCCCTTCACAACTCCCACAGGATTGATAATAGGTGAACAGACGGCGGATACTCGCTTACAGGGCGTGCTTCAAGAGTTGGCTGAGGAAGCTTACACGACCGCTCAACAGAGGGAATCTCAAAAAGGTGAATCATTTTTCACGCAGCTCAAAGAATTGTTCAATAGAAACAAAGGTGTTTTGCTGTTGCCTGAAGACGCAAAAGAGGCGATTTGATGCCAAGAAAATATCTCCATTGGGGCGAACAGAAGCGATACGCGCTTCTAGGCGAAAGGCGAGAAGTTCCTGAAGCTCCTAGGCGAGAACCACCGCATGTCCCCACCGACGCGGACATAAGGAAAGCGGCTGAGGAATATAAGTCGCTCAGGGAGAAACGGATGGGCAGGTGATATGATGGCGAGAAAGTGCCTGAAGTGCGGTAACAAAGGCTTCGTGACACCGAAATGTCCGAAGTGCGGCTCAACCAAAACGTCGGCAGCGTAGGCTTCGCGGACAGAAACGTTCGGAAACGCCCCTATTACACGATCCCGTTGCATTTTACTATTTTCGTTTCTGAATCTTTCCCGCATTGAAGCTTCCCAGATAGAACGGTTCAGTCCTATAGCATCTTTCCTGAAATGGTATGGCATTTGACCATTTTTCTGAATCGTTCCTGATCAGAAGCATTGAAGCAGTTGCCAGCGAAAGGGAGCCACCAACGTTCCTTCGCTCGGGTTTACCCTATCAGTTTCCCGAGTTTATTGCTTGCGCGGGTGCGCTTCCCGCTATAGGCGACTGCCAAAATGAAGGTGAGCTAAAAAGATGCCTCACAGAAATGTTCCGAAGAAAGTCGCTAAAAGAATGAAGAGTTGGAATTGGGATAAGAAAGTGAAAACTTTGCGAAAACAATATGCAATTAAACCGACGGGGAGCACGATACAAGGAGGCGGGAACGCCCGTCCTTCCTTCCACATGGCGAACGTCGTCGTGGGAGGACGACAGAAAGCCCATATACCACCAAGGAGGCGAATGTGAAATGGTTAATGAAAAATGGTTGCTGATAATCACAGACAAGGATAATGAGGATGTCGTCTTCGACAACATTTCCGTTAAACCTTCCAAATACGAGAGTGACGGTAATGCAAGATTCTTCATGTTTTACGGCACGAAAGAAAGGATAGACGCGCTGTACGCTAAACTCAAATCTGTCAACGGCGAGCATGAATTGGACTTATTCGTTGGGGAGACGTGGGAAAAGGACATGCCTGGCGGGTTAAACGAGATTTTGAAGGTAGCTCTAAATGAAACGTCAAGTGCTCAAAATCCTTAGAGAGCAGTCTAAAATCAATCCAACCGCTGAACGCGCCGAAGCAGTTTACCGATGGGCTTCACATCTTACTGCTGAAACGCGCTACGCTGACCCTGAAAGCTACAAGGATTATTACGTGACCGAAGCAGGCAAAAGGCTGTATTTCAAACTTACCCACATGGAGCAGGGAATAGTCGGTGTCGTCGGGCTTCAAGGAGTAGGGAAAACATCTACACTTCAAAAATTGGCTTACAATCTCAACGAGAAAGAGACACCTTCAATTTTCATCCGATGGGTGCCTGATTGGTTTGAGATGATGAAGGCAAATCCAGAGGTAAAAGGGAATTACAGGGACAAGGTGTTGGAGATGTTGTTTCAGAAGGCTGACGCTTACGGACACACGTTCAGGCGTATGCCAGGTTTAGGAGGAAAAGTTCCTAATCTTGTTGATTTAGGACGGATAGAAAGAGGCGAGGTAAACATAGAAACGATGGAAGAAGCGTTAGGGAGAATTCAATGCAAAAAGGCAATGGAAGACGCTATCGTTTCAACTATTGCCTTCACACGCTACGTCTTCATTGACCTGCCTGACTACAGCAAGAAAAGTAGGGGCGCAATGGTCGAAGACCTGCGGACTCTCGAAAACCTTTGGAAAAGAGCAACAGAGATAGCAGGAGACGACGCAAAAACAATCTTTGTTGTAGGCATTCAAAAAGAGATGTACGGTGGGCATTTCTTCTTCGGAAAGATGGATATTGTCGTGTTGTCACCAATGAAGACGGAAGAAATGGTTGCAGCGTATAAACAGAAATGGACGACGATTGAACCGTTCACCGAGGAGGCTCTAGCTTTGATTGCAGGCGTAAGCAGAGGCATCTTCAGGCGTTATCTGAAATACATGATGATGTGCATTGAAACCGCAACGATAAAGAAAGATTTTCCGATAACGAACGAGATTGTCAACAGGTCGATAACGCTTGACGTGCTTAACGCAGACATGGATTTGGAATTGACTGACGTGTTTCAGAACAACAGAGAACAGAAGATGATGGCTGTCAAAACGTTAGCTTTCCTACGCCAAAAAGACGCGAATCAAAAAGACGTAGCAGAGTTGCTGGACGTGGATGAAGCCACAGCAGGCAGGTTAGTGAAGAAGCTTGAGACATACGGCTATCTAAAGCGTGAGCGTGGAGCAGGTAAAACGTGGGTTCTATCCTTATCGTAATTGCGTAATTGCGGATTGTAGGGAAAAAACTGTACAGAAAGAGACACCCTTCGTTTTTCGTAAACACAATCACCGTTGCTGTTGTGCTGTTGCATAAAAAGCCCCTATATCATTCCTGCACGATTTTTTCCCTATAACATGCAATTACGCAATTACAAAACACTGAAAACTTTGCGCGTACACAAAAAAAAAGAGGATATTAGATTTCACTGCTCACTACACACTTCCCTGAAGGCAGCGTAGCAACAAACGCCCAACCGTCAGCCAGCAGTTGAGGCAGTTCTTCTTCGCTCACGATTCGCTGACAATGTTTGTCGTCGTTGCAGTTGCCGGCAGGAACGTTGCTGGGTTTCAATTTGTGTCTTTTCTGTCTCATTCCATACTGCATCTTTAACTTCTTGATTTCTTCTTCGTGCGTTGCTATCGCTTCCTGAACTTCTTTAGGAATTAGCGGCTCAACGGTGAATTGGAGCAATGGGACGGCTTCTCTGAATTTGTCCCGCAGTTGATTGATGGCAGGCTGGCTGTACGGTGCTTCTTCGCCTCTGACCTTGCGTCCCCTAATCTTCCTTGCCCAATTCTCCGATATGGCGATTTGTTCCAGCACTGTGTTTACCCATCTTCTGCCGTCGTGCAGTGAAAACTTGACACCGCAACGCTTTGCTAACGTCCAAATCGCAAACCCTAAAGCGTCGTAGGAGACAGGAGTGTAGGGTTCGTATGTTTCACGGAAAATCTTGTCTTCTGTTGTCATCTTCCCTCCCATCTTCTGCTCTATCCATTCTTTGTAGTTTAGAAGGTCACGTTTCGCTTCAGGCGTAAGGAATGTTGTCTGTCGTACGCCTTTGTATTTGCCTCTGCCATGCCCTTTCAATATTTCAGGAGGAAGGTTGAGTGAAGGAAGGTCAACGTTTTCCCAATTCTCTTCCAGGTGTTTCCATTGGATTTGCGACAAAGTTTCTTTGGCGATGGCAGTGCTGTTCACGAAGGTTATTAGGCATTTGTCACGTGGGTTCTGCGTCCAATTCCACAGCTTACGCAGCCCTTCCTTTGAGAGTTTGTTGTAATCTTTCGTTTTCTCAAGCTGTATCGCGCCCGCAGTCCTTGCTATGTTGATGTAGCTATGCTTAAACAACGATTTAACAGCGTTGACACGCCAAAAGCGTAGAGCGTTAGTGTCAGGCAGCTTGGCAACGACATAAGCGTCCAGCAGCTTCTCAATCTCTAGGCTTGAAGGGTCTTTCTTCATCGCTAACAGTTCAGTAGGTGTTTTGCCTGCCCATTGACAGAAGCGATAAAGTGACAGCGCGTTCAACTCCTTGACTTGCAGTTTAGAAAGCCACGCCGTGACTTCAGGAATTTTGGAAGCCCACAGCTCAATGATGTTGCTTTCCGTATAGGTATTGTTCATTTTGCATTCCTCACGTACATTATGCACAGCGACGTATATAGGACTTCTCATAATGTTTTGATTTAGCTACGCAATCATATAATACAGTTTTGATTTGAAACGATGTTTTTCCGCCTCTCAAAAGAGAACCAGATCATCATCAACTCGAGTTTTGGTAGAGCGAGAAGCGAAGAAGTGCAGCCATGCCGCCGAGTCCGCTGAGCTGAGTTCCTGCCTCGTGTTCAGTGCTGACAACAGTTATCGTGCCGCCTTTCTGCTCAACCGTTTCCATCATCTCTTCAATGAGCAGACGCTTCTCATCACTAGACTCGCGGAGCATCTTGTCCGTCAAAACAAGCCTTTCAACGGCGCCGAGCCCTGCAGTTCTCTTGACTTCTTCAAGCCCGTAGGCCACTGCTGTTTCGTTTTTTCCCAGCCTTTTCAAAATTTCTTCAACGACCCCCGTTTCCTCGGCGATCCGCAGCTGTTTCATGGTTTTCAGCAGCACTCCTGATCGGAGCGCCTCGTGTAATCCAGCGATGCCTCCGTTGTTGACGCTTTTCACGTCTGCCACTGAGCCTGCAATGTCACCTGCTTCGTTTTCCACGAATCTTGCGAAGTCGTTCTTGATGAAGCCTACGCCGATGATTGCTATCGGGCTACGTGCTGGTGTCCAGACTTGACGCAGACTGTTCAGCGCCTTTCTGAAATACTCTTTCGTGGCTTCGCTTCTCTTGTCCGTCTCGAGCTTTCCAGGAAGTCTTATCCTCTCTTCGACCCTTTCCTCGATTCCATACTGAGCCGTCGTTGCGATCAAGTAGCCTTCATCGTCTATTGAGATTATTATGATGGGCTTTTCAGACGTTCTGCTGGCTATTTTCAGCCTTTCAACCTGGTGTCTCGCCCAAGTTTTCTTCACGATGGTGATGGGCGTGTTCAAAGTGATGTTGAGCGTGTGATGCGCACCCGTGGGCACCGTTTCCGGCGCGTCGCAGATTGTGCCGTGCACCCTGAGCCTGCCCAAGAACTTGTCCCAACCGACATCTTCCACGTTGATTCCCAGAAAAACAGGAACTCTCTCGCCCCGTTTGGGTCTGCCGATTTTTTTATCGACCTTGAGCTCCCGGGTCGTGCCGGCGTAGACTTTGTCGTTTTTGTATATGACGTTGTACAGGTGCCAGAAGTCGTCAAGTGTCTCAGGGGTTACTTTCGCAAAACCTTTCTTGAGGTTTATCTCCAAAATCTTCAAAATCCCTTGCCCTCGCAACTTGGCTGGTTAACACTCAATACTCTTCTCCTCGTATTAAAAATCAATGATTCATCAGGCGTGAATCAACCAACCTTAATGTCGGACAAATGCTGTTTGGATTGGGGTGCCCCCTCGCAGTGTTTTGGTTTTCTACTAGATTGCAGAAAAGTCTATCAGTGTGTCTTGTGTAGCTTCTGCTTCTGACTTGCGTGCGGGTGCCGACGTTGGTGATTGTCGAGTTCAAGTACGATCTGGGCAAGGTTGAAAGGGGCTACAACAACAGGACCTTGTACATAGATCTTTCAAACATGCGCGTTGCAAGTAAACCGGTGAGCAGAGAAATGAGGGACACGTTCACGGGTGGCCGCGGCTTCAACCTCTGGCTGTTGTGGAACGCTCTGCCCAAGGATCGCGTTGCCAAATGGGATGACCCTGAGAACGAGGTGTGCATCGCCTGCGGCCCGCTGGGCGGAACTCCCGTCTATCCGGGCAGCGGAAAGAGCATTGCAGTCGCAATCTCCCCGCTGACCGACAGCGTGATTGACTCGAACGTCGGCGGCTATTTTGGTCCATACTTGAAATTCGCCGGTTGGGACGCGCTTGAGATTCAGGGAAAGGCCAAATCTGAAGTGGTCATCTTTATAGATAGCGATGAAGGCAGGGTTCAGGTTGAAGATGCGTCTTCGCTGCCCTCGGAAACTTATCCTATCACGGAGCTCTTGGTCAAGAAATATGCTCCTGAGAACGGGCAGAGCGTCTCTGTGGTGTCATCGGGGCCGGGGGCTGAGCACACTTTTTTTGGGTGTCTGAACGTTTCGTGGTACGATGCTGGAAGGAAGATTCACCGGTTCAAGCAGGCTGGAAGAGGCGGGATTGGCACGGTGTTGCGTGATAAGAGGGTGAAGGCTGTGGTGGTGAAGTATTCGGGCAGGGTTTCCGTGGAGACTAACGGTCCTGCTGACGCGGAGATGGTGAAGCGGGCGGGGACGGCTCACAGCATGGAGATTCGGAGGCTGGATGGGAAACAGAATGAGATGGCGGTTGTGGGCACGACGAACCTGGTGACCACGATGAACGAGTTTGACCTGTTGCCCGTGGACAACTTCAGGTTCGGGAGCTCTCGGAGAGCGGGTGAGTTGGGCAAGGAGGTTTTCAGGAAGAAGTTTAGCAAGGGTTTTGATGGTTGCTGGATGGGCTGTGCGATGGCGTGCGCTCACGGTGTCAAGGACTTCGAACCGAGGACTGGGCCGTTTAGGGGGCGGAGAGTTTTTGTGAGTGGTCCGGAGTACGAGACCATCGCGGGGGTGGGCAGCAGTTGCGGAATCTTTGACGCTGATTACGTTGTTGAAATGAACTTCTACTGTGATTTGTACGGGTTGGACACGATTTCGGTGGGCACGGCCACGGCGTTCGTGATGGAGTGCTACGAGATGGGATTAATCGACAGGGGAGTGACGGGTGGTTTAGACCTGAGGTTTGGGAACAAGGAGGCAGCGTTGGAGCTTGTGCATCAGATGGCAAGGGGTGAAGGCTTCGGCATGGTGGTGGGTCGGGGCATAAGGCGGATGAAACGGGTTTTCGCGGAGAAGTATGGTGCTGACCCGAACGTTTTGCGGGACATTGGGATGGAGGCTAAGGGGCTGGAGTTCTCTGAGTACGTTACGAAGGAGTCGTTGGCGCAGCAGGGCGGTTATGGGCTTGCTTTGAAGGGGCCTCAGCACGATGAGGCGTGGTTGATATTCTTGGACATGGTGCACAATCTCATGCCGACGTTTGAGCAGAAGGCTGAGAACCTGCACTGGTTTCCGATGTTTCGCACGTGGTTCGGGCTTAACGGTTTGTGCAAGCTTCCGTGGAACGATGTGGTTCCGGAGGACAACAAGAACACGAAGGAGCCGGCTAAGGTGATGGCTCACGTGGAAAACTACGCTAAGTTCTTTTCAGCCGTCACGGGCAGGAAGGTCACGGTCGATGACATGATTCTGATGAGTGAGAGGGTGTACAATTTCCAGCGAATCTTCAACCTGAGGATGGGTTTCGGCACGCGAGAGTACGATGCGCTGCCTTACCGTTCTGTCGGGCCTGTTACGAAGGAGGAATATGAAAGCCGCGCAGAACGCTACGACAAACAGCTTAGGGAAAGAGTCGGCTACGATCCAGAGGGCAAGTCTACGGAAGAGAAGATGGCGGCGTTGCGGGGATACCGTGAGGCAGAGTACGAGAAGCTGAAGGATGCGGTGTATGCGAGACGAGGATGGAGTACGAACGGAGTGCCCACGCTGGAGAAAGTGAAGGCGTTGGGGATAGATTTTCCAGATGTGGTGGGGCTTCTGAGGAAGCACGAGTGAACAGGGAACCTGCAGATTAGCGCGCGCGTTAACTGAGAAAAGTCAGTGGCTCAATGTTGGCTTGTGAGCCCTTGTGTTTGAGTACTCAATCCGTGATTTCTTTGAGTGTCAAAACATTGTTGAAACATGTTGGTTCAGTGCTTTTTTTACTCAATTCTGCCTGGTTTTTGAGTGTCAAAACTTGAATTCTGATGGTTGTTCGTGCGGGTTGCGTGTTGGGTTTCGGGCTTCTTCTTTTGAGTACTCAACCTGTGATTTAGTCACAAAAAGAGTCGATTTCTAAACTCGATTTAATGCAAGCGCGCGCCAGAGACTTCGAGATTGTAGAATCAGCACCTCTTTTGGGACGAGGTAGATCCATTGAGTTTGATGTTCCTCTTGAACATCTGTTCTTTGTTGAAACTATCAATCGCCTCGTAAGTCATCTTCAGGGTAATGATGTCCCGTTCCGTCGGAACGTATGAGTAATTTCCATCAGGATGAACTCAGAAATTAGCGCCTTGAGTATGCCATTGAACTAGAAAGAGGCGCCGTCCATCAGGAGACAATCTTACCTCAAGCATTGTTGTTTCTTTTGATAGCCCACCTCGCAAATCCATAGCGGTCGATCAACTATAATCTCGCACCGGCTGTGAGTGGAGACGTCTCCCGCACAATCCCCTTTTTTCCTTGCTGTGACTGTTGGGGTTTCTTTACCCTCGGTTTATGTTCGATAAAAATGACTCTCGACATCAAGGGTATTTTGTATCCAAGGATGGCAAAAGGAAAAAGTTCGATTTCAATCTGCGGAAATGTGTACCAGAAAACGGAGGTTACACAAAGAAGCAGAGGCGAGATTTCAGCGCTTGAGAGCGGTCTTACTGTTGGGAAAAGTCGACGTGAGAGATTGAGGTTTATGACGCTTACGAGTTCTCCTGAGTCATTAGGTCGGAGTCTTAACGCTGACTTCAGGGCTTTGAAAATGCGGATTCTCCGAAAATACCACTTCAAGATGAAGTACTGGAAGATTCGCACAAATGAGGGAAATGGTGTCTTGCACATAGTCTTTCGAGGAAAATATATTCCTCAAAAGTGGCTCAGTGAGCAGTGGGCTGAGATACACAAGTCTCCAATCGTGGATATTCGCTCTCTGTATGAAACGAGAAAAGGTTTGAAGGGAACTGTCTTCTATCTTGTAGGAAATTACCTTACGAAACAGAGTTTTGAGCGTATGAGTTGGGGTTACAGTTGGGTTTTTCCTGCGTTTGTAAGCAGTTGGAGGCGTTTGATTGAGAAGTACGGCTTCAAGCAAGCTTTGTATTTGTGGCGTCGGTTGCTTTGCAGTTCATTTATTGTCACTCGCCAAGTGCGGCTTACCAGGTTCTTGCCTCAGTATGAACATACGAGTGAGAAGAGCCTGCCATGGGGTGCATTGTTCCGCACTTCTGTTACTTAGTACGGGGGCACCGTTAATAAATTTCTTCATACGAACAGGTCCAACAAGGCGTTAAGCAAATGTTTCGTAATGAAGTTTTCATTCACCAACTCACCATCTTCAGCGTTTAGGCCGTTACAGCAAGGAATAAGCTTAAGCGTGAAGGAGTTCGGACTGACTCTTTCAAAGTCGAACGGGTACAATCTGCAGAGAGCTGGCCTAGAATCGTAGATCGGACACTCGTAAACTCCTCTCCTTGGGCTGGATTTTAGGAGAATACACGATCCATCGTTACTGTTTTTCAAGTTTCCAACCATCATAGGCAAGCGCTTGAACTTCGGATCCAATGTTGTCTCCAAAAAGTCTTCCAATCTGTGTCCTGCCAACTTTGCACGCTCCATATCGCTTTTAGTGAGTTCTGGTCCCCCAAGCTTGCAGCAGAAGACTGCACATCGTCTGCACCTGAAACGAAGATCATCATGATAAAAAGTCATCCTCACAATTCGTTTAGCCTCAGGATCAAAGAAAACCTCTGCAATGTTTCCGTCCAAGTTCTTGCCCTAGCCCAAACAGCTCACTTTTTGGGATCATTCTTTGTCTAAAGCTCTGCTGGCTTTCTGTCTATATAACTATCGGTAGGTCATAATTGAGCACGTGCGGGGGAGCTTCACAAAACGGCCTTGCTCGCATCGTTGGGAGTTTGGCGAAGCCAAACGACCTGCATCTCTTATTCACGATTGTTTCTGATGTTTTTTGTTCTTCAACAATAGAGGATTCTTGATTCACCAAAAGCGAGCGTTATCCATTAATGGGCAGGTTTGCTGAGTTCACGAGCATGGATCAAGGATGCCCTGGCGGGTTCATCCGTGAGCGCGCCTTGGCCTTGTATGTTATCTCCATCATAGATTGCTTGTCAGGATGACGAACAAATATAACGGAACAACCGCTGTTTTCGCACCAGTACTTAGCCTTGCGCGTGCCCTTTTTCAATGGTTTCCCACATTCTGGACAATTAACCATCTTCAAATTCCCTCTTGGATAACTAGAGAAGATGATGTAAAAATGTTATGAATCTCGGATAGTGACGACAACTCTGTTTCTGCTAATTGATCGATTTTGGCAAGCGGCGCGCGCTGGCATATTCATAATTCAGAACAATGCAAGGGGAATGGGGAAAACATGCGCAACAGGGAACGGCCTGCAGGGATGACTAAGCATGGTGTCCCCGCGTCATTTTTCGTCGTCGTGACTTCACTTGATAGCTAGTTACAAAACTGTACGCTGATTTCATTGAACTCGCGCGCAGGCAACAGCTTGTGCGTAAACAAAGAAAATGAGGGGGATTTGTGTGTTTGTAAGTGATTTCCAGTTCTTACTTCTTTGGGGGCTTTTTCTTCTTTCCTTTTGCGGCTTTGGGCACTATTTTGGCCTCAAATTACAATTGTCGCGTTTTTTTATTTAAATCTTTGGTTGGCGCGCGCGATAATAATTATAAAGCAATTCCGATACTGAGAAGTTACGGAGAGGAGTTGAATGGAGTTTTCACTTGAACAAAGGTTTCGTATGGTTGCTTCCGCCCTAAACGCAAATGTCGGGTCAATAGCCAAAGCAGTTGATAAGAAGTTTGGTGCTGGGGGTCGAGATGTGTTGAGACAAGTCCAGAGTGTAGAAGGTGTGGCAATGGGTGAGATGTTGAAACTTATGAGCCCAGGAGAGGACTTCAAGTCTGTTGGAACATTTTACGTCCAATTCTTGAAGATGTTTGGTGTGGACATTGAGGTTAAGGTGAAGAAAGATGAGGTTGTAGTCGAGGTTCCGAAGTGTCCTTATGGCTTGGAAGGTACTAGCAGAGAACTCTGTGAAGCAATGATGGCTTTAGACGTAAGCGTGGTTAAGACCATGAGTCCTAATGTAACTTTGGAAATCGTTAAGAGGGTAGCTGTAGGAGACCCTCAGTGCGAATTGTCAATTACACCTAAAAAGTGAAGCACTTTTCAATCCGTGTTAAAAAAATCTTTTGCTCCTCTAGCGCGCACTCAAGGTTGATGAAAAATCCGATGCAATGTTCTGTGTAGACTATGCAAGCGCGCGCGCTCGACTCTTCCTCTGGTAACACTTTGTCTGGCAACAACGTCGCATACAACATACCCGAATCTTATTGTCTAACACGGCATAGTGAAAGATTGAGGGTCTTCCAGCCAATTCATGGCCACTTCGTCGCGGACTTTGGTCAATTGAAGAATTCCACGGTGATTTTCTTTTCTTTTTCTGCTGGTTCTTCATCAGGGTGCCCGCAAATGACGGCTGCTGCAATCTTGCTCTCGCTCGACATGTGAAGTTCTTGCAATAGCTCTTTGTCTTCCTCGATAAATCTGGCCATTCCTATGAAGCATGCTCCTAGACCAATCGAGGTCGCATACAACATGATGTTTTGAGCTGCATGTGCCGCGTCTGAATAGATCCAAACGTTTTCCTTTGGCCCAGTGACAATTATCAGAAGCGGCGCATCGTAAAACAGGTTCGACCCTTCTCTCATCTTGATGGATGGATATTTCTGTTTCACTATGGTAGTAATTCTCTCCGAGATTTTCCTAGTCAGATCTCTGTTCGTAACTACTTTGTATTTCAGTTCCTGAAGATTTCTGGCCGTCGGTGCATATTTCGCAGCTTCTAATATTGAATCAATCACATTTTTGGAAACGAGCTTGTTCTTGTACGCACGAATGCTTCTTCTCTTCTTGATCACATCAAGAATTTGATCCATTCAGTTCACTACCTGTGTCTTTTTCCAGTCCAGTTAAAAACCTATTCCCTCACAAGGTTGAATTTTGCCGCTGGTCCTAGTGTTTTTGGAACAATCAATACGATTCCTCCAATATCCCTAGGAGCTCGGTTCTGCTGGCTTGACGCGGATTTGAGGTTATCTCGATTGCCTGCGCGCGCTAAGGCGATAACCTAATAGAGTCTATTCCGCACGGAACCTCGTAGAAGAAACTTTTTGTGTCGTCTTATCCCTTTGTTAGCGCGCGCTTCGCCTGTTTTAAATAGGGCTTTGCGCAAAGTCTTTTCCATTCACCATTTACATGCGTGAGAATAATGTCCGAAGAAACAGAAAATATAGCCGTTGAAAGCCCAGAAAAAGAGGAGGAAGAACCGGAATTACCGAAGAAGGAGTACCGGTTCATGGAGGATCTTCCAGGTGTGGGTCCTGCCACAATGCAGAAACTGCGTGAGCTCGGTTTTCACACTGTCGAGTCTCTGGCTATGGCTACTGCCCGCGAGATGGAGCCTGCGGGTGTAAGCGAAAAAAAAGCGTTTCAAATAATCGTGGCGGCGCGCTCCTCGATAGGTCTTTCCTTTGTGCGGGCCGATGAGCTTTTCAAGATGCGCCAGGCCGTTTTGCGTTTGACCAGCGGAGACAGAGGATTGGACAAACTGGTGGGTGGCGGGCTGGAAACGCAGAGTATCACGGAGTTTTACGGAGAGTATGGTAGCGGCAAGAGCCAGATGTGTCACCAGCTGTGTGTGAACGTTCAACTGCCTCCTGAACGCGGGGGTCTCGACGGCGCCGCATTGTACCTTGACACGGAGAACACGTTCAGAACTGAACGGATTGTTCAGATGTCCAAGCACTTGGGTCTTGATCCTGCCCGGGTGGCCAAGAACATCATCTACGCTGAAGCGTACACTTCTGATCATCAAATGTTTCTCTTGGAAAACGCCGATGAAGTGATCAAGGAGAACAATGTGAAGCTGATCATCGTGGATTCTCTAACGGCCCATTTCAGGAGCGAATACATTGGGCGAGAAACGCTGGCGCCCAGACAGCAGAAGCTGAACAAGCACATGCACAAGCTAATCGCTCTGGCCAGAGCCTTCAACGCCGTGGCCGTCGTCACCAACCAGGTCATGGCTAAGCCCGACATGTTTTTCGGCGATGCCGTTCAGGCCATCGGCGGTAACATCGTTGGACACACAAGCCACACGCGGATTTATCTCAGGAAGGCTCCACATGGTCCGGTGCGAATTGCCAGGCTCGTTTCAAGTCCCTATCTGCCCGACGGGGAGGAAATATTCAAGGTAACTGAGAACGGCATAGAAGAGGTTTCTGAAGTAGAGAAAGCCGCCAGGTCTCGTAGCCGTTAGCCACTTCCTGAACCTTAAGCCAGAAGGATTTGGGCCCTGCAAGATCATTCTTCTTTTTTCAGCTCCGCAATCTTCGATATTTTTGTCGAGTTGTTCTTCCAGTCTTTTCTTGAAGGCTTAGCTAAAAAGATGCTTTCGATTATACCTCATCTGCTTTTGACTGGTGAGTATTTGGAGACAGGTTTGAAGCCTAAGCGGCTTGGGGTGATTAGGCCCAGGGATATTTCGGTTCCCTTTGAGAAGGCGCGAAGGTCATGCCGGCAAGAACATGCGGTTTCTTTTTACGGATGCTGAGAACAAGCGATGGGAACGCAGGGTTAAAGTGGAGCAGTTAATCGAGAAGGGCGTGAATGCAGACGCTTCGGAATACATGCAACTTTTGTATGCTTCAGCGGCAAGCCTGCTTGCTTTTTCAGGCCATACAACAAGATCGATCTACGAAGCCATTAGGGGACATAAATGCAGAAGCCTAACAGATTACTGAACGGAGTGAGGATTGGCACTTGATGTTGCAAAGTTTATTTTGCGGGAAACGTGAATCACAGTACTCAAGCGTGGTCCGCAAGCTTTGAAAATGTACTCATTGATCATCACCGAAAAACCTGATGCTGCTAACAGAATAGCCTCAGCACTAGACGTTGCAGGGAAAGCAAAGAAAATCGTGGACAACGGCGTTCCATACTACGTGGCGAAAAACGGCAAGGAAATAGTTGTGGTTCCAGCTTTAGGACACCTGTACACGGTAGCAAGCCAGGGAAAAGGCAATTGTTACCCAGTTTTTGACATAAAGTGGGTTCCACGATACTTGGCTGAACGAGGAACACGGCAAATCCGAACATGGCTTGAAACAATTTCAAAACTGGCGAAAGATGCAGACACCTTCATCGATGCATGCGACTACGATATAGAAGGAAGCGTAATTGGCTATTGCATACTGAAATACGCGTGCGGGAACAAGGAAAACATTTCAAAACGCATGAAATACTCCACTCTCACTAAAGAGGAACTTGAAAAATCGTACGCGGAACCATTGCCAAATTTAGATTTTGCCGTAATACAGGCAGGTCTGACGAGGCACGAAGTAGACTGGCTTTACGGCGTAAACCTTTCCAGAGCTTTGACGATAGCCGCCAAGAAATGGAGCGGCCAATACGCTGTTCTCAGCACTGGAAGGGTACAAGGGCCGACACTCAAACTTCTTGTAGCACGAGAAAAAAGCATCAGGTGTTTTGTCCCAGATCCATACTGGACCGTGAAAGCAACGATCAGGATAGGCAACTCGTTTTTTGAGATTGAACATGAAAAAAGAGTTTTTAGGGTTAAAGACGAAGCCGAGGCTGTAGTTAACTTGTGCAAAGGGAAGAACGGCGCGGTGGAAAAGATTGAGACTGAAAAGTTCCAGCAGATGCCTCCGCTGCCCTTTGATCTGGGTTCCCTTCAAAGCGAAGCTTACAGTCTCTTTGGGTACACGCCGATGCGCACTTCAAGCGTAGCTCAGCGCCTATATCTAGACGCGTTAATCTCATATCCGAGAACCAGCAGCCAAAAACTACCATCGGCAATAGGATACGAAACGATCCTGAAGAATCTAGCCAAAACCGGTGAATTCAAGAAACTAACTGCTGAACTTCTCGTTGAGCCAAAGCTGAGGCCAGTCGGGGGAAAGAAGGAAGACCCCGCCCACCCCGCCATTTATCCCACAGGAAATCTTCCAGAAAAGACTCTTGACTTCGCTGAGAGAAACATTTGGAACCTTGTCGTCAGAAGGTTCATGGCTGCTTTTGGCGGACCAGCCGTACGTCAAAGCGTAAAAGTTACTATCAAAATAGATGGAAGCCAGTTTCATTTGAGGGGCATGCAGACTTTGCAGGAAGGCTGGATCTGTTTCTACAAACCCTTCGTTCGGTCGGAGGATACGTTTTTGCCGGAGATGAAAGAAGGGCAAGGAGTGAGCGTTGAAAAAGTGATTTTGGAGGATAAGTTCACTAAGCCGCCACCTCGGTACAATCCCAGCAGTTTGCTAAGAAGGATGGAAGAAGAAGAAATCGGAACAAAAGCCACTAGGGCGGGAATAATACAAACTCTCTATGACAGGAAGTATATTCGTGATGAAAAAATCGCGGTAACAGACCTCGGCTTTGAAGTGACGGACATCCTCAAGAAATACTGTCCATCCGTTGTGTCCTTGGAGCTGACGAGAAAACTCGAAGAGAAGATGGATGAGATTCAACAGGGCAAAGAAACAAGAGAAAACGTCCTAACCGACACGATTGGACTTTTGAAGCCAATAACGGAGAAGTTGAAAGAGAAAGAAAGAACAATAGGAGAACAGCTAACCCAGGCGATCAAGAAAGCCAAACTGGAAGAACGAGCAGTCGGCGCATGCCCGACCTGCCAGAGCGGAAAACTTGTGATTTTGACTTCAAAAAGAACGGGCAAACGCTTTGTTGGTTGCACAAACTATTTTGAAGGCATCTGTAAAACAGCGTTTCCCCTTCCGCAAAGAGGCTATGTGAAGCCGTCAGGCAAAGCGTGCAAAGGCTGCGGCTGGCCGACCATACTGGTGGGGATAAAAGGAAAGCGTCACTGGAACCTGTGTTTTAATCCTGAATGCCCGCTTAAGGAGAAGAGGAAAAACGCTGCACTGTAAAAAGACTTTTGTTAGGACCGGCGCGTAATTTTCCGTCAACCTTCAGCGGAATGTTTTACGTTTTACATGGAATATCGGGTGAGCTGCCCGCATTTTTTCAGGGCCCTTCAAAAAGCCAAGCGGATAAACTCCCACAAAATTCACAGATTACCCGCCGGCTCCAGAGTTTATTGGAGACACTGAATCAAGTTTGCTTGAGGGAGAGGCCCTGATAGATGACAGAAAAGCTTAACTTTTCAGGTTGATACTCTTCGTTTTGATCGGTTTACATACACGGTGATGTTCTTTGTCTGACGAGAAACTTGCAGATTTTCTTAAGACTGGAAAAGACTGGTCAAGGCTAAGGGCGAGTGTTCCAAGCGTCTACGTTGTGAAGCTTCCACCCTACAGGAGCTCTCCAGCCCGCCTGGTAGTCGAGCTCAACCCGGTGGACGAGACCGGAACCCCGAAGAAGAGCGCGCGCGCTAATTCGCCGATTGAGAGTTGGATTCAACGTGATTTGGGACATGTATGCTCGATTATTATTGAAACGTAATTCAGTTTATAAAGATAATAGCGCGCGCGGTCTAATATAGTTCAGATATGTGCTTGGAGGAACATGTGTTTGGGGAGTGTGCGCACAAAACACATCAAACGAATGGCTAAGGAGCTTATCACACGTTTTCCTGATAGGTTTTCTAATGATTTTGAAAAGAACAAGCAATTGATTAACAGTTTAGTGACTGGTGGAACGCCAAAGGTTCGGAACCTGATTGCTGGATACATAACACGTTGTTTTGCTGTGCAAGAGCAGGAATTGCCAGAAGAAACTTTAGAGGAAACGGAGAAAGGCTAAACCTATCCACCCAACGCTTCAACACACTCTTGTTGCATCATCCTCCTTCTAGAGAGCCTTAAATGCTTCAAACCATCTGTTGTAAAGCGTCAGCATGTCAAGGGATACACTGGGCTTTCTTTCCTCGAGTATCTGCCTGAAATCCTCCATGGTCAACGGTCGTGGCTTGGCCATTCTGTCGCTTGCCTTACCTGACTCAAAGAATTCGCCGATGAGTTTCAGCTGTGCCGACTGGTTGAAATCTCTTATGTCGCTTCCTGAGAATCCCTCTG
>Ga0315279_10003753_pt1 | contig 20844 bp, 19 predicted proteins | sample YL17G06_20_MG_FD_203694 | JGI IMG/M metagenome (GOLD analysis project Ga0315279, IMG submission 203694) | Sediment microbial communities from Yellowstone Lake, YNP, Wyoming, USA - YL17G06_20 | ecosystem: Environmental > Aquatic > Freshwater > Lake > Sediment | place: USA: Wyoming | collected... | reverse complement strand
TGGAAATCGTTGTCGGCACCGCTAACGTTGTTGGAACCAAAGAGGCTGGCTGGGCACTCCTACCTCTCGTGAACCAGACCCAAACCAAAACAGCTGCCGGTCATTTTGAATCCAACAACACACACGAGGTGAAGAATTGTCGGTCAGTCCGTGTTTCATCAACCCTCAGAGGGTGTAACAATGGAATGATCATACCCAATTGACTCTGAAGGTGAAAAAATGACGAACAGTTCTTACGCCCCGACCAGTGTGTTCGATCCCTCCCACTGCGGGATCGTCTTTTTGTCAGAATGGTACTCGTGGAACTGCCGGAGCGAGACAGTAAGATCGCGCGTGAAGGCAAAATAACCTATCTGGGTGTTTTTACACAGTTTCATTGCCATGTCATACAGTCCGCGTGGATCCGGGCGCGCCTCCCCCAGCCAGATGTGGAAGATGTTGCCACCGTCCACGATTGGAAAGAAGACGTGCTCAATCTCCATTCGCTTGGTGAGCGGAACATTCGCCCCAGGAGCCACATGGGTACCGTTCGTGTAGTAAATGGGCAGGTCGCGTGACTTGCCAAGCATCTCAAGCGTGTAATCAATATCCCCTTTGATGACGTTGAGTGCTTGATCGTGATAGCGTTTGTCAAGCAGGTCAGCAACTGCGAACCGTTGTCCGGTCGTTTCTGCAGGTGTCCGGGCGAGAGCGATCGTCATATTATTATCCTGTGATAGCTTGCGGGCATAGAGTTCCATCTCTGTCATTGCGCGGATTGCGAGCTTGAACGCTTCCTTTGATTCATGGAGCTGCTTGCCTACATGATGCTGTACCATCTCATTCACGCCGACCACACCTATTGTGTAAACGAGTCCCCCGAGATCGACAGCTACTGATCCTCTTTCACCGGAATTGGGATCTTTTGGTCGCTGCATCGCAAACGGCATCCTGCTGTGCGCACGGATCAGGTCCATCCAGCGACGCTTAATCTTAAAAATTTCAATGGAAACGTCCATGAGCGCTTTCAGCTCGGCAAAGAGGCGTTTGTCATCACCTTCAGCCTTGTACGCTGCACGCGGGCAGTTCACCGAGACCACCTGCCACGATCCCATGGAAAAGTGCTTGCCATCCTGGAAATAGAGCTTTTTCTCGAAATCCGAATCCTTGTCTGCGATCGCGGAAAACTGGTACGCGCAACACTGGTAGCATGAGATGCCCTTGCCCGACCCCCGGTATTCAGGGAGCTGGTTGTCGTAATAAGGTGTGCCGAACTTACTTGCCAGTTCAAAGGTGAGCAGGTACAGCTCCCGGTAGGTAGGAAGGGTGGGGTTTGCATTGTTAAACTCCTCCCGCTCATTCATAAAATCCGGTTCAATCGAGATCTCGGGTTTTGGGAAACTGAACGGCTTACCCCAGTAATCACCTTCAAGCATCACCTCCATTACCGCCTTGAAGAGCAACCGCACTTCACGCTCAAATTCACCGTATGTCCGGCGGGGAGCAGATTTCCCGTCCCAGACTTTTCCCTTGTATACGCACGGCTTATCAAGCCAGAGCGAGGGAACACCCGGCGAGAGTTGGATGGACGAGAAGACAAGCTGCCCGCCCCGGGCAACCATCATCTGCGTCATCTCATAGACAAACATCTGCATCAGCTGCTTGATCTCCTCGTAGGAAATCCCCTCGAGATAGGGTGCGAGGAAGGTGAGGAAGTTGTAATATCCCTGGCCACCGGCAAAGTTTGTCTGGGCAGATCCAAGTGCCTTGACCGCATGGAGGATCGCCACCTCCGCCCTTTTTGCCGGACCCGCAACCGAGGCTTTCGTACCGTTGCCATCAGGCATCAGACCGTAATAGAAGAAGTAACGGAGGTCCCAGTCCTGACAGAATGGACGCGTCCCGAAATATTCGAGGTCGTGGATATGCATCTCACCGGAGAGGTGGTGGTCAGCAAGGTCCGGCGGAAGCTGGAGAAGATACTGTTCCTTTGAGATCTTGTCCGCCTTTTTCTTGTGTGAAGTCTCCGCGTTTTCCTGCAGGTTGGCATTATCGTGCGCTTCGAATCCCCTGCCGACATCAATCATGTGGGCGTCAAACACCGGGGTACCAACACGTGTGCAGACATTGCGGTATTGCACCAGGCCCTTTTCAAGAAGGGCCATGTTGACAATTTCCCGAATCAGGGGGCCGGAGAGATATTTTAATCCCATCCCCTGAATCCGCTGCTCTACCTCGCGGGCGATCTCCTGCGCCTGTTCCTCGCTTGCACCTACATATCCGTAGAATGTCTCAACAAGCCGGGTCTCCTCAACGATCTGCCGGACGATCCGGTTGCGGTCATAATCCACGATATGCCCGTCAGTTGTCCTGACCTGGGGGAGCGGAGGGACATAGACCCCGTCAAGCGTCTTCTGTTTGGTCTCGCTTAGTCCCATCATTCACCTGCAACGAAGTTAGCGATGCACTCAGAATTCAGTTTCCCTCCCGAAAAGAGGTCAGCGGTGGTGAGAAAGTCACTGTCTTTCTGGATAACCGGCGCTTCGTTTACAAAAATTCCGTTGACTCGCAGTTCGGTCATCGATTCCGCAGTTGACATGTCGTGTTCAGAAAATGAAATCAGGTTCTTATTCAGATGTGCTTTGAGTTCCTCGCAGTGCGGGCAATATTCCAATGTGTATACAATAATATGGCGCGTCATGCTCATAGCAACCACCCCTTTGAGCTAAATACATTTTATCCTTTATTGTAATAAAAAATTGTTATAACACTTCGGGAGAGGGACCTGCAGCAGGGGATCCTATTGTGAAAGCAATTCCCTTAAAGGAGAGGTGACAATATTCTAACCATGGTCAGGGCGTTTGTTGCACTCGAACTGTCTGATGAGATCCGGGTGCGGCTTAGCGAGGCGCAGAATCTGCTGAAGCGGTGCAGCGCACGTATGACTTGGGTCGAACCTAAAAATATTCATATCACCGTTAAATTTCTCGGAGATGTAGCGGATATAAAAATCCCTGATGTGAAGACCGCGCTTACCTCAATTGCATTCAAACCATTTTCTATTTCCGCTGGCACAATGACGGTCAATAACCCCCGGCGCCCATTCACGGTCTGGTGCGAAATTGAAGACGGGGGTCGGGGATCTGATCTCCAGCAACTGGTGGAAGATGCACTCTCACCTTTCGGGTTTGCCCGTGAAAAACGCCGGTTTAAACCTCATGCAACCGTCGCACGCGTGAAACGGTTCGACCCGTCGCTGATGGAGGCATTGAAATCCTTATATGACAGGACGTATGGAGGTTGTATGGTAACCGGCATGAAGCTCAAGAAAAGCACTCTTGCACTACAGGGACCAATCTACGAAGATCTGATGGAGGTTACATGGTGAAGGGGTCAACAACAGAAGAGCGGGTGCTCACCCGCATCCGCCCCACCCAGACTGAGCGTGACAAGATCTGCGGCGTTGCACGCCATCTTCTCGAAGCCATCTCAGCAAGCGGTCAGGCAGAGGGTATGGTGGTCGGTTCCATCGCACGCAATACCTGGATAAGCGGTGAACACGACATCGATATTTTCCTACTCTTTGACCCATCCCTCTCCCGCGAAGCTCTGGAAGAGCAGGGAATGGCACTCGCGCGCCGGATCGCCGTGCAGTTCACTGACAGGTTCTACGAGAAGTACGCTGAACACCCATACATCTACGCCTGTATTGACAATATTGATGTTGACCTCGTCCCATGCTATGCGGTCGAAAGTGCGACGAAGATACAGAGCGCAGTTGACCGCACACCGTTCCATACACGGTACATCACAGAGAAGATTAACGGGCTGATCGATGATGTCCTGCTCCTCAAACAGTTTGCAAAGACCGGTGGGATCTACGGTTCAGACCAGATGACAGAAGGATTCTCCGGTTACCTCTGCGAGCTCCTCGTGCTGAACTATGGCGGGTTCATCCCGCTCCTTGAAGCAGCTGCACTGTGGCGGCCTGGTACTGTTATCGATATTGAGAATCATTCCGCAAAGCAATTCGAAGAGCCTCTTGTTGTTATTGATCCGGTCGATCCAAAGCGGAACGTTGCCGCATCCGTATCTCTGGACCGGATGGTGGAATTTATCGAGCTTTCCCGAGGTTACCTTGAAGTACCTTCAGAGGCTTTCTTCATGATCCGGCAACCGCCATCGATTATGAAAGACGAGCTTGCTGCAATCCTCAAACGGAGAGGAACATCCCTCTTTGCGATCACATTCGCAACCCCGCCATACATTGAGGAGATTGTCGTCCCTCAGCTGAAACGCAGCGTGATTGCAATCCGCGAGCATCTCGAACGCAACGGGTTTGTTGTGCACCATGCCCATTACCATATGGAACCGGAACAGTGCATGCTCCTCTTCGAACTCCTCGTCTCCAAAGTCCCTCGTATCCGCCGGCACAAGGGTCCCCCCCTGTGGAACCGGATAAATGCAGAGAAATTCAGAGAGAAGCACCGTGATTCCTTATATACAGGACCTTATATTGAAGATGGACGTTACGAGATGGAAGTCTCCCGTGAATTCACGGAAGCAAAAAGTCTGCTGAGCTCTCCTTCCCTCCTCACCGTGAGCCTTGGCAAGCATGTCAGGCAGGCGCTGGCTGAAAGTTGGCAGGTGGAGGAAGATGCAGGGTGCTGGCAGGAATGTTTTGCTCCTTTTATTGCGATGTTCTTTGACCGGTGCTCTCCGCTGACGCGGATCCAGCGGAAAAAATAATTAGCATCTCTTCAGAGGATTTTTATCGCATCTGATACCGGTCATCAATCACACCCTATTTTCAATCGGCATCGCAAAGATCTGCCCGTCCCCTGTCATATAACACTTTGAAAAGAAAGCGAAATTTTTGAATTTTTTTTTCATACGATGCCAGCTCGATGCAACATGGCGATAAACTATCAAGGGTATAAATGAATAAAACAGTATTAGTCTCCGGAATTTTTCCTTATTTTTGATTCTGCAAGCTTCTCAATCGAAGGGATGTCGGCACTGCCTGTGATGGTGAGTCTTTTATTTTTGACAGCGTTTTCTACAAAACTCCTGCCGGTCGGTGTGCGGATGATAAGCGTTGTGGATCCGGCAGGGCTTCCCACCGCACCTGCCGACACATCAGAAAGCAACGAGGTCAGGTCTGTGCAGATGTGGCATCCTTTCCGGACACATTCCCTGAGCTCATGTTGTGTAAGTGATGCCTTGTCCCCATTCTGCATCAGGATCTCCAGTTTCCCCTTGACATCCATCTTCCTGATCTGGGCGGGATCAATCTTCTTTTCTGCCTTTAATTTTCCCAGTACAAGTGACGCGTAATCAAAGGTTTCTGTGCAGAACAACCCAACAACGAGCCGGATCGAGGATGCATACGTCTTCACCAGGTCATTGTCTGATCCCCTCATCCTGGCAACAGCCTGCACAACACAGGGAACCCCGACCACCGCAATCCTGCGGTACTTTTTCTCAATTGCAGCGTATTTGAGGGCTGTAAGCAGAGGCACCCACCAGCTGTATCGGCTCCCCGCCTCGTTGATGAGCACATCTGTTTTCGTGATGACAAACGAGCCGGGTTTCAGTGTCCACCGGTCCTCGGTTACCGTAACAACGGCGTCAATGAGTCCCTCTTCAAGGGCATTGAAAAGAATCGCGGTCACTGCACCGCCGCTCTGGCGCCGGGGAACATCAAATGACGCTTTTGCGGTGACAAGGTCAAGGTACTTGCCCAAAGTCTCGCAGGGCTGGTCGCTGACCCGGGGGCAGACTTCGTAACATGCCCCACACTGCACACCGTCGGTCGCCTCTTTGCAATATCCGTTGCTTTTAGGACTGGCAACCATCTCGCCCTCTTCAAAATAGAGGGCGTCTGCCGGGCAGACCGCGACACACGCACCACAGCCGGAACACTTCCCTGTGTCCCAGACCAGCGTTTTCAGATCAAGGTAACTGTTCTCTGCCATGGAGATCACTCCCACGTATACTTGTCCCCAAAAGGGCGGGCACTTGCCGGCACGATCCGGGTGTAGTCCGACGCGAGCAGCGGGGCGGGATCGAGTGAAAACTTCGATGCGAAATCCTTGACCACAGGTGCGATCCCATGTTTCTCGTCATCGCTCGCGGGCTTCTGTTTTGCTCCGACACCCAGAAGGTTTTCTGGTACGGTTCCCCGCACGAAAATCTCCCCGCCATGGATGCCGCTGCCAACCCCACGCTCCGAAAGAGGCGGTATGCCACTGAGTCCGAGCACAATCAGGAGCCCCCCCGCCATGTACTCTCCCACAAATGCACGGGCTGATCCCCCGACAACCAGCACAGGGCGTTTGTCCATGTATTGCTTCATATGGATCCCGCCCCGGTACCCGATATCATCCCGCACGTACACCCTTCCTCCCCGCATGCTGTGGGCAACGGCGTCCCCGGCCCTTCCATGAATCACGATGCAACCCCGGTCCATGGTGTTGCCCGGTGCGTGATCAGCATTACCATGAATGATTAAGGTGGGGCCGCTCATGAACATGCCGAGGTCGCCTCCGGGGACTCCGTTCACGGTGATCGTAACCCCCTCACCCCGCAGGCCGTCCGCGATGAACCGCTGACCGAGCACGTTGTCGATCACAATCTCGGTCACACCGTCGGCAACTGCCTTTCGGATCATCTGGTTGAGCGGGGTGTAGTGGATCTCTCTCGCATCGATACGCACAGATTTTGGCACGTGGTTATGCCCCCACGGATTTCACGTCAAGCACCTGCATCAGTGCTTCATCCAGCATATATCCCCTGAGACGGTCGCGGTTGCCCCGAAGGCTCTCGATGCTGTTGATACCCGCTGCACCCATTAGTTCCGCAAGCTCAAGCGTCCAGCCATGGATCAGGTTCTCCACCTGAACAGATGCCTCGTCAGGATTGAGCCGTGCGACAAGGTCAGGGCGCTGGGTAGCGATCCCCCACGCACAGAGACCCCGGTAGCAGGTACCGCAGACCCGGCACCCCATCGCAACAAGCGCAGACGTGCCGATATACACTGCATCAGCACCGAGCGCTATCACCTTTGCCACGTCTGCGCTCTCACGGATTCCACCGCTCGCGATAATCGAGACCTCGTTTCTTATCCTCTGCTGACGGAGCTTTTCGTCAACACTTGCCACTGCCGCTTCAATCGGAATGCCCACATGGTCTCGGAATACTCGCGGTGCTGCACCTGTACCACCGCGGAAGCCATCGATGACCACTGCATCAGCAGAAGAACGGGCAATGCCGGCGGCGATCGCTGCAGAGTTATGGACCGCAGCGATCTTGACAAAGACCGGTTTTTTCCATTCAGTTGCCTCCTTCAGGCCCCGGACAAGCTGCTTGAGGTCCTCGATACTATAGATATCGTGGTGAGGTGCCGGGCTGATCGCATCGCTCCCCTCCGGGATCATCCGTGTGCAGGATACATCGGCGCAGACCTTTTCTCCGGGGAGGTGTCCGCCGATCCCCGGTTTTGCACCCTGTCCGATTTTTATTTCAATAGCGGCTCCGCGTTCAAGATAATTGATATCCACCCCGAACCTTCCTGATGCCACCTGGACAATCATGTGCTTCTGGTAGGGGTAGAGTGCTTCATGGAGCCCCCCTTCGCCGGTTCCCATGAACGTCCCGATCCGGCTCACTGCTTTTGCAAGCGAAAGCTGCGCGTTCAGGCTGATGGCGCCATAGCTCATGTGCCCGACCATAATGGGAGTCTCAATCTGGAGGTTCGGGGTGAGCTGTGTATGCAGTTCCACATCACCAGAGGATAATTCTTTAAGAGAGAGAGCCGCAGGTTTTTTCCCGAGATGGGTGCGCAGCTCCATCGGCTCACGGAGCGGGTCGATACTCGGGTTGGTCACCTGGCAGGCATCGAGAACAAGCCGGTCGAATATGACAGGATACGGCAGCGCATTGCCCATGCCGGAGAGGATGATCTTGCCTGTTTTTGCCTGGTTGAAGATCGCCTCCCGGATCTCCCGTGTCCAGAGCGGATGGCTCCGGTAATCGGTGGGTTTTTCGGCGATGTCAATCGCGTCGCGCGGGCAGAACGCAAGACAGCGGTGACAGGCAACACAATTGCGGGAATTCACCCTGATCCTCTCACCCTCCTTCCGGAACACTCCGTACGAGCAGTTCTCCACGCACCTGCCGCAGAGCATGCAGCGTTCGGGATCGATTCCGACCCGGAACCGGAGGGGTATGCTGCCGATAGTCACGCGTACACCTTTCCGACGACCGGGTCTCCCGCTTTTGGCATCCTGATATCCTGTACATCCGGTTCGAGCCGGCGGATGGCTGCTTCCTCGCTGGAGATATAGAGGCGATCACCAAGTTCACCGCTGACCAGCGGACGCAGCTTGATCCGATCGGTGAACCCGACGAGCGAATGATCATTTGCCACACAGATGGCAAATGGTCCGTTCATGAGTGCTGGACCATACGCAAGCCGGATGGCGCGGTTGAGTTCCCGTTGTTTCTCGGGCATTGCATCGATCTCCTCCCAGAATGGCGGTGCGAGCGCCCGTACTGCCATCTTTTCAGACAGTCCATGCTTTCTGACAAGCAGATCGAACAGGTATGCGACAACTTCGGTATCTGTATACATTGTACACTGATACCCGTAGCTTTCTATATAGCGCCGGTTTGTGCCATATGATGTAATCTCACCATTGTGGACAACGCTCCAGTTCAGGAGGTTGAAGGGGTGCGCCCCACCCCACCACCCGGGGGTATTCGTGGGATACCGATTGTGGGCAAGCCATAGATATCCCTTATAATCCTGGATCCGGTAAAAATCTGCAACTTCATCAGGCCAGCCGGCTGCCTTAAAGACGCCGACGTTTTTACCTGATGAAAAGATAAGCGTCCCGTTCTTTGCCGTATTCACCTTCATGACAAGGTGGGTTACGATGTCCTCGTCAGGTGTGGTGCTCTTGGGCATCAGGCTGCGATCAGGGCGGAAGAAATACCGCCAGGGGGTATGTACTTTCCTGATATTTGGCTGCTCGTAGGTCTTTATTTGTTCATCATGAATGATTGTTCCCCATTTATCCAGCTCTGCATCAAGCGCCACCTTATTCTCCCGGATATTGTCAAAAAACACGTGAAGTGCAAAGTAGTCCCTGTACTCAGGGTAGATGCCATACGCGACATACCCGGCACCCTCACCGCTCCCGCGTTCGTTCATCTGGGAGAGAGCTTCTTTGATCTTGCTCCCGTCCATGCACTGCCGGCGCCGGTCTATCACACCAATAATACCACACATATATTATCCCGGAATCGAATGATCAGGTAAAGTACTTGAACATTTGTTCAAGTAGATTTGTTGACAACATATAAATATGATTGGGTGGAACATGTCTTCCAGTATGTCGAAAGATATCATCGGTACCACGTTAGAGAGAATTGCAGCGGATGATGTAAAATTTATCCGGCTTCAGTTCAATGATGTGATGGGACAGCCAAAAAATGCTGCGATCCCGGTTGCACAGGCAGAAAAGGCCCTGACAGACGGGACATGGTTTGATGGATCCTCAATCGAAGGGTTTACCCGCATTGAAGAGTCAGACATGCTGCTCAAGGCAGACCCTGCATCATATACAGTACTCCCATGGCGTACTGCTGAGGGAAAGGTCGCAAGATTTATCTGTGATGTCTATACGTACGGGAACAAACCGTTTGAAGGGGACCCGAGGTATATCCTCAAAAAAACGATGGCGGACGCTGCCAAGATGGGATATGTCTTTAATACAGGGCCTGAGCTTGAATTTTTCCTTTTCAAGTTAGTTGATGGAAAACCAACAACCCAATTCCCTGACATGGGAGGTTACTTTGATCTCGCCCCGAACGACTCAGCTGAGGATGTCCGCCGCGAGATCGTGCTCGCACTTATTGAGATGGGGTTCGAGATCGAAATGTCTCATCACGAAGTCGCCCCAAGCCAGCACGAGATCGATTTCAAGTATGGTGATGCGGTCACAACTGCAGACCGCGTGATGACCCAGAAGTTTACCACCAAAGCAATTGCGTTGAAGCATGAGCTCCATGCGTCATTCATGGCAAAACCCATCGCAGGGATCAATGGTAGTGGTATGCACACCCATGGTTCGCTCGCCAGAGGAGGAAAGAATGCCTTCTATGATCCAGATGCGCCGAAGGGGCTCAGCGATGTCGCACTCTACTATATAGGCGGGCTGCTGAAGCATGCAAAAGCTATCACCCGTGTTGCCAATCCAACCATCAACTCATACAAGCGACTCGTCCCTGGTTATGAAGCCCCATGCTACATTTCATGGAGTACGACCAATCGCTCCGCATTGATCCGAGTTCCCGCCGCACGTGGCAACAGCACCCGCGCAGAATTCCGGAGTCCGGACCCGATGTGCAACCCCTATCTCACATTTGCATGCATGCTTGCGGCCGGTCTTGACGGCATCAAGAACAAAATTATGCCGCCGGAAAGTACCGATACGAATATCTACCACCTTGGTCCGCGGGAGCGGAAAAAACTTAAAATCGATATGCTGCCCGGAAGCCTCATGGAATCCCACGATTACCTTATGAAGGATCCAGTGCTCGGTAGCACACTTGGCAACCACATCATGGATACCCTGACCCGCATCACAGAACAGGAGACCGATGCTTTCCGGCTGGCAGTCCACCCTTGGGAGCTGGACAGGTACCTCCCGAATTACTAATTTTTTTTTCCGTTCAAAAGATAGTTTTATAAATATAGGAATACAACTTCCTTCCAACAAAAGAACAAATTCATTTAATGGTTCAGGTTTAAAACGGCATGTTCACAGGACCCTGAAAACTCCCGCACAACCACCGGACTTTTCATCCGGCAGGGAATACGGGAAAGGGTATTCTTCGTATGATCCGTTGCATGAAATCAAACATAATGATTAAGGTGAAAACAAATGGCTTTAGATTCTGGAGCAACAGCCTGGATCCTGGCATCAACAGCCCTCGTGATGCTGATGACGCCCGGTGTGGGATTTTTCTACGGCGGTCTTGTCCGCAAGAAAAATTTTATCTCGATGATTACGCTCTCGTTCGTAGCGTTTGCACTGGTGAGTATACAGTGGGTTATGCTTGGGTATTCACTTGCCTTTGGGCCGGATGTCGGCGGATTTATCGGGAATCTCGACTTCCTTGGTCTGAACGGTGTCGGCATGGAGGCCGGCTCGTACAGTCCAGCAGTACCGGGATTACTATACATGGTTTTCCAGCTGGTGTTTGCATCCGTAACGATGGCAATTGTGACATCGGCTTTTGCTGAGCGTATTAAGTTCTCCGCATACCTCGTCTTTGCACTTCTCTGGACAACCATCGTATATGACCCGCTCGCTCACTGGGTGTGGGGTGGTGGCTGGGCTGCACAGTTCGGTTCAATCGACTTTGCAGGTGGAACAGTCGTCCATATCAGTTCAGGGTTCGCTGCTCTTGCCTTGGCACTTGTGATTGGGAAGCGTGTCGGATTCGGGAAATACGCCCTCGAACCGGCGAACATCCCGATGGCAATCTTGGGTGCAGCCCTCCTCTGGTTCGGGTGGTTCGGGTTCAATGCCGGCAGTGCACTTGCTGCCAACGGGCTTGCCGCAAATGCATTCGTCACAACAAACACTGCAGCTGCAGCGGCAGCAATGACATGGCTTCTCGTAAGCTGGATACATGGAAAACCGAGCTCGCTCGGGTTCGTGAGTGGAGCTGTCGCGGGACTTGTTGCGATTACACCAGGAGCTGGATACGTGACACCGATGGCTGCTATCGTGATCGGTGCAGTTGCCGGTGTTCTCTGCTATGGTATGATGCTCTTCCGGATTAAGAAGGGGCTCGACGAGAGCCTTGACGCATGGTCAATTCATGGCATGGGAGGCCTCTGGGGCGCTCTCGCGACGGGTATCTTTGCTATGGCAGCAGTCAACGGAGCTTCCGGACTGATTGAAGGTAACATCAATCAGTTCGTGGCAAATGCAGTTGGTGCGTTCTCTGCACTGATTTATGCGTTTGTCGTGACCTACATACTTGCTGTAATTGTTGACAAAACGATTGGGCTGCGCGTTACTGAAGAAGAAGAATATGTCGGGCTCGATATCAGCCAGCACGGCGAGCGTGCCTAAAGGTGATCATCATGAAAATGGTAAAAGCAATTATCAAACCCGAGCGGCTTGAGTTCGTGAAAAAAGCGCTTGAGGAAAAAGGTTTTGCCGGGATGACCATCTCAGAAGTGAAAGGCCATGGTGAGCAGAAAGGGATTACTCTCGAATATCGCGGGAAGGCAATGATAGTGGATATGCTGCCCAAGATTCAGATTGAGATCGTTGTGAGGGATGAACACCTTGATACCCTGATCACAACAATCACAGAAGGAGCGAGGACCGGGAAAATCGGGGATGGAAAAATCTTCGTTATGCCAGTGGAAAAAACAATCAGGATACGAACCGGAGAGGTAGAGGGTTAAAACATTTTTTTTTAAAGATCAGGTAAAAATCTCAAATCATTTTATTAATTCTAGTACTCTGAAGATAAATTTTCATACAAATACTTTTGGAAAAAACAATTTTTTAAATAACAACAAATATCGTCATTTTCGCCTTTTCCAGACGACTGAAATTTTTTTCGAGATTGAATTATTATTGAATTACAGATACATACTCAGTCTAATTGATTCTGTGATATAGAATATTAAATAAACAATTGATTAAGCCAATGAGGGGGAACAAAAAGGGAGAATTCGATAGGTCACATGATATTCAGGTTCAACGTCATTTACGTTGAATTAAAAATTTATTAAAAAATGATTGGTCATATTTCTTATTGATACCTTCATCAGTATTCCATGTGACCTGTTTCTTTTTGAACACTTATGTACATGTCATGCAAATATACGATAAAGTCAATGAACGCTGTGACAAAGGCACGGCCGGCTGAAAGATTATTTACATCATAGTTCTTCTTATCCAAGACATGTTGAAAACGATACCTGAAATCATCTTCACATGCCTTAGGGATAAACCTGATTGCTTCTTTTGCATCTCCCGTCTCGATTGCTTTCTCCGCAATCAGAATAACCGGACTTTCATCAAGTCCAGCAGTTTTGATGCAGGCATATTGCCTGTTTTCACCAAGTTTGTGGAGCCGGTTCACCGTCTCGAGATACCAGTCGATGGTTATATCCGCTCCATCCTTCCTAGCTTTGTATTCGCAGAACGTCTTTTCAAAAAGATTTTTTAATTTTTTTTCAGACTCTTCCGGAACCCAAATCAGGACATAATTTACATTGCCTGTCTCCAGCGCCCTCTTAGCAGCTCTGATGGCAGGTCCGTTTCTTGTCTCACAATAAGATGGAATACACATTCAATCCTCCTGTGCCAATTTCCTGATCCAAATCTTACACCCGAGAGATTTTTTTAAATTTTTTTTCATTGATGATCCTTCCCAGTTTTTTTAAAAAACTGTTCCGCAATTGCCCGGCACCATATATGACTATTTGCGAGAAAGACATCTGTATCATAAGAGATCTCATCTCTTTTTGCCAATGATAGATGCCTGATCCAGTTCTGGACAAGATCCGCTGTTATCTCAAAATGGAACTGCAGTCCGGTTGCAGAACCGATATCAAATGCCTGATTCCTGACATTTTGACCTTCACATAGAATCCTACCGTTAATGGGAATATCAAATGTCTCACTATGCATCTGAAATGCCCTGAACGTTGAAGGAACGTCCTTTATTATCCCGGTTCCGATACGCCGAATCTCACGCCAGCCCACTTCCTCTTCGCAGGCAGACACCTTCCCGCTAAAAGCATTTGCAATCAGTTGTGCACCGAGGCAGATACCCAATACCGGGATTCCTGATTTTACAAATGAACGGATCCACATTTTTTCATCAGCAAGATAGGGATATGTCCTCGTATCGTTCACACTCATCGGACCTCCCAAAATCAATACATGGCTTGTTTTGATATTCGGGACCTCGTTTGTTTCAAACAGTCTGATGTAATCGAAAGGAACGTTCCATTCCCTGCAGATTGTTTCGAAATATCCCATCGTTTCTTCAGGCGTGTGCTGGAAGATCACAAGATTCATTTTTTGCATTCGTTACACATTCATCTGATTTTTTGTCTTAACGATACATTCCCTTGAAAAAATTGTATTAAATATCGTACAATACCCGGAGCTTCTGTTCAACCCGTGGTGAAATGTGGTAGTGTCCGGGCAATGCAAACGATCCATTATCAAATTTCACCGCTTCTTCGATATCCTCATCACTGATCCCATGTTTCTGGTGGTCGACCATTTCGTGGAAGAACACCTTTCCGCCGCCATGCACAATTCTGCACAGGCAGCACCGCTCATCACCGGCTCTGACATAATAGAACGATGAGCCGATCAGGGATTTGCGATGGTTCTGCAACTGCTCCAGGATGAGTTCATATTCGGGTTCCGATTCATCCGGCATTACGTAATGTGGCAATGGAGCCATGCCGGTAATTTCCTTTACTTTTGGCATTTCTCACTCCCCCTTTTTCCCATACCCGTTCCATGCAACTTATTTGCATGACTCAGGTACGAAGGAAATGTATTTCCATACTATTTGAAATTTGTTATTACAAAAGGTCAAATCAATCCTTTCAATCCTTTCAATAAAAGCAGATTGTTATCTACTTTGCAGACAGAGATTGTATACTAATAATGATTCCATGGCTCAGCAGTAATTTTAAAAATTTCAAACCCACTGCGGCGATTGCCCTCAATGCCACGCGACACATGAACCGGCTCGAACGCAGGAAACTGTTCTCGCCGGATATCGAACCGATGCGTACAGCAGAGGGGCGATGGTTCGAAGCGATTATCTATGAAATGTTTCTGGATATCTCGCAGAAGTCAGACCGGATCAGGTTCCTCGCACGCAAAGGGGCAGATGCACCGAAACAGCAGAAGCTTGCCCAGCTTGGCCAGAACGGGATTTTCTACTCGAAGTACGGGGATATCGTCATACGCGGGAACGGCCAGGACCTTGCCGAGTTTGACCTCCTGCTTGTTACAAGCGACAATGAAGTTGCATTTGCCGAAGTTGTGACATCCCCCTCGGATCTCAAGGAATTTGAACAGGAGATCCAGTTCAAGAAAAACCTGCTGGGGTACCTCTATAACCAGAAAACGGTACCGTTTTTACTTATCTCATCCATTGACATATCCAATTATTCTGTCGTTCGCCGGCTGGCAAAAGCAAAAGAGAACGCAATCATCTTCACCAGTTCCTGCGAACAAATTAAGAAAATCGTCAAGCATTACCGTCCCCGCATCCTGTACACAAAACCTGAAAACCACCCAAAACTGGTGCTCGCAACGGATTTCACATTCAAAAAACCGTTTGATTACCGCAAATTCCATGAAGAGGTAAAAAGCCAGATCTTTTCACGCATTACTTATAATGGGCCAGAACGGAAACCACAAGGAGCTGCCAGCACCGATGAGCTCGTCAAGAAAGTACTGTATGGGGCACTCTTCCCCCAATCCATCAAGGCAGTGTGCGAATCCTATGGAATGTCCGTGAAAGGGAACCGGGTCGAATTTTCCGATTTCTCAAAATTCTATTCAAAGGCAATCATTGCCACCGATCTTCCGGGATACGAACTGATTATCTACCTGCGATCCCGCCAGAAAAAGGAGTACCTGAAGATGGTCCAGACAAAAGACGGACATTTCAAGTTCGAGCGCCCGACTCCATCCAAAGTCGGATTCTTTCTCTGGCTTGAATCACTCCAGCCAACACTCGGTACACGGATCACCCTTTCCATCCTTGAAGCATTTACTAAAAAAGAGCCAAAAACAAAATAATTTTTTATCCATCAGTATTTTTTTAAAAATTGCCCTTATCAGTCTTTTAAACTCTGTCTGTATTACCTCAACATTCGGAATCGGACCAGGTACATTAACGAATTGAACTGAGGGTATTCAGAATAAAAAAAAGTGAAATGGAACAAGGTTCCGGTTGCTGTCATACAATACTGTTAGTTCAATCAAGCAGTGCACCCATGGCTTCATCATACCGGGCTGCCATGACATATTCGATGCCGGATACGGCCGCTGCATCCTCAGTAAGTGCCATAAGGTCATCCCGGGTCATGGTCGAGAGACGGAAGTTCCTGCTCCCTGCCATGATCTGCTGGAGCCCGGTTTTGAACTTCTGCGTATATGTGTAAATGCCAACCGCGCCCATCGGGATCTCCTTGATGCGTGAGCCGTACTTCTCTTTCAGCTCCTCGTAACAGACAAAGATTTCCTCAATGTTGTTGCCGTATTTGGAGACGGTCTTGGGCAGGTCGCCTTCCTTGATCCACCTCTCAATGTTCTTGCCCACCATACCGGGGATCATGAGCCCTCTGCCCATGCATACCGCCTTGAAGTATGGGCTGCCCATCGCAAGTGCCTTGAACACCCCGGGCTCATCTGAGAACCCGCCCGCCATCGCAAGATCCGGGACTCGCATCCCCTTCTTGGAGAGTTTTTCAGCGAAGTCATACGTGAGTGCCTGCAGGTAGAATGTCGGAATGCCCCATTCGTTCATCATCGGCCACGGGCTCATGCCGGTACCGCCTGGTGCGCCGTCAATTGTGAGAAGGTCGATCTTCGCTTCCGAACTGTAGCGGATTGCCATTGCGAGCTCGACCATGGAGTACGCACCGGTTTTCAGCGTAATTCGTTTGAATCCGATATTGCGGAGCCGGTCGATCTCCTCTAGAAATCCTTCCTTTGTGACGAACCCGAGCCGGGAGTGCCGCTCAAACTCTTTGATCGCACCTGCCTTGAAGGCAGCCTGATTCTCTTTTACCGTCGGATCGGGAAGAACAATGTAGCCGCGTTTCTTGAGTTCAATGGCACGTTCCAGCGAACGAACCTTGATCTCTCCGCCGATACACTTGGCACCCTGTCCCCATTTAAGCTCGATTGTATCCAGATTATGTTTGGATGCGACATATTCCGCGGTTCCAAGCCGGGTGTCCTCCACGTTCATCTGAACAAGAATTTCTCCATATCCCTCATGGAATTTTTTGAAAACCTCAATCCGGCGATCCATTTCTGGTGATTTTTTTACTTTACCTTTGCTGTCGCGCTCGAGCTGCGGATCTACACCACAGACATTCTCACCACACACGCACGTGATACCCGAGATCGCTGCGCCGATAGCGAAGTGCTCCCAGTTAATCCGTGCAATATCCGTCGAACCCAGTGCCCCGGTAAAGATCGGCAGGCGCATCTTGACCTTCTTGCTCCAGCCGTATTCGGTCTCGGTATTCACGGTTGTGAAGACCGCTGTATCCGGACCGATCTCGGTGCCTTCAGGGAGCCCTTTAGCTCCCACTGCGTACCCCTGGATGTTGAGGTGCGAGTAATCGATCGGGTAGTTCTTGTCAGCACCTGCGGTGATCTCACCAAACGGGCCGGGATATAGGACCTCCCTGCCCCTGAACGATGAGAGCCAGATCTCGCAGCTGCCTTTGCATCCGTCCAAGCAGCGGGTACAGATGCCGGACATCGGAACAACATCCCGCGAACGGTTCACTGTCCCTGTCGCCTCGTTTGCATTTGGCTGTCGAAGATTCATCATACACACCAATAGAATTTTTTAGACTCGTTCAAATAATTGAATTTTGGTCTGAGCGACACAAAGCTCAAACAGAATAGTTTTAATTTATGTTCGTTAATAAGCGCTTGCTTTCCACCCTATCTTAAATGTTTCGCTTTTTTTTGGTCGATCAAAGAAAAAAATGATAATAATTCCGGATTTTTTTAAAAAAATGAATTATTGATCAAATTTCTGATCCGAATGATCAGATCGTGATCAGCTCATACCGGCTGCTGCCCATGCCCAGTTGTTCAGCATACCGGATCTGGCGGTACCCGTCGGTCTCCTCCCATATTCCCGCGAATTTGTCCTGCCCTTTTTTATGGTGCGTGTGCAGAAGCGAATCGGAAAGTCCGGACTGCTCATTGACAAGATCAAACGATGCAGCATCGATCGCAACCGGATCCTTTGACGCAAGAATACCGATATCCGGCACGATGGAAGAATCACTCCAGGGGACACAGTCGCAGTCCGGTGTAATCCGGGTGAGGAAGGTGATGTAGCCGGCCTTCCCCCTCTTGCCTTTGACTGCCCCGGACGCATACTCCACAAGCCGTTCGATAAATTCCGGGATCTCAGTTGCCCAGTCGATGTCAATTGCGTGTTCCGGACAGACAGTCATGCACTCAAAGCAACCGATGCAAAGGGTACGGTCGACAGACGCTTTCTTTTCCACGATGTTGATTGCAGTTCTCGGGCAGACCGAGGCACATTTGGCGCACCCGATGCACCGCTCCATGATCGTGAACGGGTGTGCCTGGTGTTGTTCCCGCTTACCCGCAGGAGGGGCACAACCCATGGCGAGGTTCTTGATTGCCCCCCCAAAGCCGGACACGATATGCCCCTTGAAATGTGTCATCACGATCATGCTGTCCGCTGCTGCAATGTCCCCTGCGATCGTCACGCGTTTGAAGTGCTTCCCCTTAACTGAGACCCGCACCGCATTTTTCCCAAAGAGCCCGTCCGCAATGATAACCGGCGCCCCCACAACCGCGTAATCAAATCCATGGAGAATCGCTGTGGTAATATGGTCAACTGCATTCGACCTGCTCCCCAGGTAGAGCGTATTTGTATCGGTGAGAAAGGGCAGCGCCCCACATTCCTTCACCTTCTCGACAACCTGCCGGACAAAAACCGGGCTGATGTACGAATCGTTGCCCAGTTCCCCGAAATGCAGCTTGATTGCGGTGCGATCCCATTTCGAGACTATCGAAGAAAAACCCGCATCTTCAAAGAGATTTCTTACCTTGGCTACGGTGCTTGTTTTCTCGTCCCGTGCCCGCAGACCCGCAAAATAAACCGGACTGCTCATCAGAACAACCCCTCATTCGATGGTTATCGCTGCTCATATCTATACTCTCGCTGGCACAAATGAGGAGGCGCCCGTCAATGATAAGATTGTGACAAGACAGGTGAGAATCGGACCAAAATTATTTAAGATATTCGTCCCGCTTCCGTGCAATGGGTGTATCCTTCTTCCAGATTTTGACGTCACGTGCGCGGTCAAAATAGACCTTTGATTCTTCGGCTCTCCCCATCTCCATCAGGCACACACCGATATGGTTCCAAGCGCTGGCGTTGTTCGCAGATTTTTCCACCACCATGTGGAACGTCTGGAGCGCGGCATCAAGATATTTGGTGTCCTTCTGCTGGATCCCAATCTTTTCCAGGGTCTCACCCATGTCATAAAGGACCTCCACATCGTCAGGCGCAAGTTCGACTGCCCGAAGGAAGGATTTAAGTGCCTCTTCAAATTCGCCCAGCTCGCGGTAACAGATACCGCGGTCGTTCCAGACAAAGGAGAGCTTGCTGTCAATCTCCAGCGCTTTGTCGAATGCCGCAATTGCCTCGCGGTATTTCCCCTCGCGCCCGTACAGCAGAACCCCCTCCTTGTAGTGGGAAATTGCCCTGCCGAGGATCCGATCAAGCAGACCTCCACCCGCCTTTCCGGTGGCACTCTCTGCCATACCTTCAGGAGCCGGCGAGGCATCCTCAGACACCTCTTCGGGAAGCGGCACATCTTTGACCGTTGCGGTGATATCCTTCACCGATGCGACCGATGCGATAAAATTACCCCGGCTGTCATAGAAAGGCATTGCCTTCATCCAGAGCGTCCATGGCCTTCCGTCTGACTTTACACCTTTGGTCACACCGATGACAGGACCCTTCTTCTCCCTGCTGATGATCAGATATCTGTTCTTCTGGATATCATCGTCCTTTTCAAAGACCAGGTCAATCAGCATCCTCTGCTTTTTACCAAAAAAGGGCTCAGCATAGGCAAGACTCCCTTTTTTTATCATCGACGATGCCGGAATGCTTGTGAGCTGTTCAATCGCTTCGTTCCATGCAATTACCTTGCCATCCCGGTCGATAGCAAAGCTCGGGTCTGAAGAAAAATTGAGCGTGTTGGTGAGAATTGTCTGGGCTGTTCCGGTCGAGCGCCATGCAATGCGTCCGTCCACTACCTGGTAAATCCGATCCAGAATTGTGTGCATTTCCTGATCGGGGTGTTCCCCTTTTTTAATAAAGAAGTCCGCACCATTGTTGAGGGATTCGATTGCCGCATGCTCCCCCCCGACACCGGTAAAGATGATGACCGGCGTTGTATCTCCCCTCGAACGGAGACTTTTAAGAAACGCGATCCCGTCGACCTCTGGCATGTCATAGTCAAGGATAATCGCATCAAATTTATTCGAGGAAAGAATACTGAGCCCCTCATGCGCTGTTCGGGCGGTGCGAACCTGAACGTTACCGATCCGTGAAAAATATTCCCGCATCGCTTCCAAAAGGGCAGGTTCATCATCAACAACAAGGACGGAGAGCATACGACTGGTTCCTGACAGGAGCGCGGTACGGCACTGAGGTCTGACCACGGGTCTCCTGATTTCTTCTACTAGTCCTATATGTAGGTTTATTGTATTATTTTATGCTTAACCCCGACAAAATGAATTTTTCACTATGAAAGCCATAAACGCCCTGCATTCCTGTTTTGGCACCGTCATTTTACAGCTTCACGTTTGCGCAGAAACATCCGGTCCTTTTTTGCCCGTTTGATTCGCCGTGCCAGATCAAATGCCGGCCGGGATTCCTCGTTCCTTCCTATTTCCTTCATACAGACACCAAGATGGTTCCACGCGTTCGCATTGTTCGGGTTGATTTCTGTGACCAGTGCGAAGGTCCGGATCGCATTTTCGA
>Ga0315279_10003752_pt1 | contig 20846 bp, 16 predicted proteins | sample YL17G06_20_MG_FD_203694 | JGI IMG/M metagenome (GOLD analysis project Ga0315279, IMG submission 203694) | Sediment microbial communities from Yellowstone Lake, YNP, Wyoming, USA - YL17G06_20 | ecosystem: Environmental > Aquatic > Freshwater > Lake > Sediment | place: USA: Wyoming | collected... | reverse complement strand
ATCTGCGACTCCAGCCCGGCGCGCCTGCGAGCGGTCGGCGACCGGTTCAATATCCCGCGGCGCTTCCATGACGTGAGTGAGGTCACGCAGGCCGATGACGTCGACGCGGTGCACTTAGTGACCGGCATTCCGGACCACGCGACGCAGACGGTTCAGGCGCTCAATTCAGGCAAACATTGCGCATGCACGGTGCCCATGGCCACCTCGATTGCAGACCTGCGCGCCATCGTCGAGGCGCAGCACTGTTCGGGCAAGAACTATATGATGATGGAGACCACTGTCTACACACGGCAGTTCCTGTATGCAAGGGAACTGATGGACAAGGGCGCCTTTGGCCGCATCCAGTTTCTCCGTGGCGCACACTATCAGGATATGGAATGCTGGCCCCCGTACTGGGCCGGACTGCCGCCGATGTGGTATGCCACGCATGCGGTGGCCCCTTTGCTGGCCCTCGCCGGAACAAGGGCATCGAAAGTCTGCTGCCTGGGTTCGGGACGGATGCGCGAGGAGTTGCACCGGCAATACGACAATCCATATCCCATCGAGACGGCGCTGTTCCAACTCGAATCGCACGGGCTATGCGCCGAGGTGACGCGGTCCCTGTTCCACTGCGCCAGACCTTATATGGAAAGCTTCACCCTATACGGCGAGAACGGCTGTTACGAATGGCAAATGGAAGACGAAGATCCCGTCTTGTTCCGTATGAGCCCGGTGGTCCAGGGAAAAACCAGGAGCGAAACCGTCGAACGGCCTCGACCCTCCGACCGCGCCGAGTTGCTTCCTTCTTCGATTGGCCGTTACACGCGAAGCTTTGTCTATGGGCAGGATGAAAAGCACTTGTCCTTCGAACAAGGCGGCGGCCACCACGGCTCACATCCGCACCTCGTCCACGAGTTCGTCCGGAGCATCATCGAAAACCGCAGACCCGCCATAGACGCCATCACCGCCGCCAACTGGACCGCCGCCGGAATATGCGCCCACGAATCCGCCATGGCCGGCGGCACTGAAGTCACTATCCCATCATTCGATTAGCCGCAACTCACCCCTAACGGGCGTAGCCTACGGGATACAGGTTGCCGATGGGGACGGGCAATTTGCCGCCCGGTTTTGCCTCACCGAAAATCACCTTGACGGCGGCCTCGACCGACACCGGGGCCGGACTGTTCGCGCTGACGAAGGTTCGGACTTCCGGGAAGAATTCCATATCGGAGGGATCGCCCAGCCCCACCACGACCGTGGGTTTGCCGAGAGCCAGCAGCCTGTTGATTAAGCCAAACTGCATTGAACTGAACCGGGCAAGGAAGGAGTACGCGATAATCACGTCACTTTCCTTGGCCTTGGCCGTTATTGCGTCCTGTTGCTCGAAAGTCGGAACCGTGTCGACTTCCATGACCGTGGCCCCGGGTAAGCGCTGCTGAACAAAATGTCCCAGTGTCTCACCCAAGGGGATATCCCATCCTTGCGGTTTACCGGCGCGGAAAACCGTACTGGGAGTCGAGACCACGAGCACTTTCTTGTCCTGAGTTTTCAACGGCAGCAGGCGGGCCTCGTCGCGGACAACGACCACACCATTCAAGGCGGCTCGCTTATTGGCCTCCACGAGTTTTGCCTGGCCGAAGCGGTCATCAAATCGCGTCAGGTCCGCATACGGGTCCTTGAATAGCCCATACTTCTGCTTTGCCTTCAGGATACGGCGGACGGACTCGTCAAGGCGTGTCGCCGGGATCCGGCCGCTATCGATAGCGGCCATAATAGCTTCCATCCTCTTTGTGAGGTCGTTCACGTTGCGGCTGACCTGCAGGACGATGTCACAACCGGCGGCGACTGCTTGCACACTGGCCTCGCCGATATCCATCAGGCTGGTAATACTGGGCATGCTCATCGAGTCGGTCACGATTAGCCGGTCGTAGCCCAGTTCCTTTCTCAGAATGCCGCTAACAAGAGTCGGCGACAGGGTCACGACATTCTTCGGGTCCCAGGCATCGGCGTAGACCATGTGCGTCATGATCATGTCCGTGCCGGCGTCGATGGCGTCGCGAAAGTGCGCGAGGTTGCCGTCCCGCAGCACGGACTCCGGCTGGGTAATATGCGGCGAACAGAAATGAGTGTCGGCGCCATAATAGACCAGTCCTGGCCAGTGTTTGGCGCAAGCAATCACTCCCGCATCCTGCAAGCCGCGTACGGCTCCCCGCGCCATGGTGGCGTTGATCCCTATGTCGCTGCTGAACAAGCGGACCGTATAATCGGGGTTATTGGGATTCTTAAGCACGTCAATGGCGGGGGCAAATGTTATCGTAATGCCGCAGGCGCGTATATCGGATCCGAGCGCACTGTATGCGGCGTACGCGTCTTCCTCACGGCCCGACGCTCCCAAGGCCATATTGCCTGGAGTGCACACCGCCCCCTGTTCATACCGTATCTCTACCCCCACGCCCCCTTCCTGATCCATGGCAAAGAACAACGGGATCCCGGCAGGGCTACCCAGGGCGGCTTTCTGAAGTTCGTTTACAAGCTTCGCGCAGTTCTTGGGATCGGCGAAGTTGTCCGAAAACTGGAAAAAGAATCCCCCAAGCCCCCAGTCGTCCACGAGGGACTTCATTTCGGGGTTCGGTTCCTGGCCCTTATAGCCAATCATGTGCATTTGGCCGACCTTCTGGCGCAGGGTCAGTTTCGCGATGGTCGCATCCACATCCGGCGCTTGCGCCTCGGACAGGTATGGCCACAACAGGGGGAGAAGCGCCAAGGCGGCTGAGTGAAAACCCCGGAGTCGCGGATGTAACTTCTTTGTCCACAATATCTGCGCCGAAAGCGCACACCGTGGACACAAAGAAGCTGAACACTTCATCGTCCGGCTCATAATTCCGGTACCTCCTTTAGTCCCAGACATATGACCCTCCGACGCCCAGACTCATGTCCGGCACAACCGCGATAGCCTCTGTCGGCCCATCCAGCCCGAACGTGGAATGATCGCGCACAATAAGCCCATTTTCCGGCCGGTGTCAAGAAGTATCTGTAAAATGGTTCTCGGTGTTTCCTGAGTGATAAACCCGGTTGTGCTTCGTTTACGTCCCCACCCCTCGCCCGATAAGTCGGCCATAAATACATGGCCGTATTATTCACAGCCGTTATACTTTGAGAAGAGGGCAGGTCTTCACCATATTCGCCGAGGTTACCCGCGGCAAACCAGCCAGTGACCCGCCGCGCATGTTCTGGCATCTTGCGATGTTTCCTGCTACCCTAGTTTTCCAAACTACGAGGGGAAACCAATGCAGCAAGAATCCACATTCAACCGCCGCGAATTCCTGGCCGGGATGGCGGTCATTTCAGCGGGTGTGGGACTCGCACGACTCGTTGCGGCCGAGGACATCAGCCAAGGTGACGCCGCGTTCCCGCCGGCGAAGCCGCATGCTCTTGGCGTCAACAGGAAAAAGCTCCGAAAACTCACGGAATTTATTGAAACCGAGATGAAAGCGGGGACTTTTCCCGGGGCCGGCGTGGCGGCGATTCGACATGGCAAGATGTTTCTGAACCACTACTGCGGCACGTTCGTGGCCGGCGGCAAGACGTTAACGCCGTTCAGCGAAAAAGTCCGCGTGCGTTTCTACTCATTCTCGAAAGCGATTTCGGCGACCGTTATCGTGACGGCTTATCAGGATGGGCTTGTGGATTACGATGTGCCGGTATCGAAGTACATTCCTGAATTCACCGGCGGCGGGAAAGACGCCATTACGCTGCGCCACTTGTTGACGCATTCCGCGGGCATCCCGAAGGCTCCTGTCGGCGGAGCCGGTACAGAAGAAGAATGGCGCGAATCACTAAAATCCGTCTGCGCCGCCACCGTGGAGTGGGAACCCGGCAGCCGGACGCAATATCACGCGCTCTCGGGCATGTTCGTTGCCGCGGAAGCGGTGCGGCGTGTGTCGGGGATGAAGCCCTGGAACGACATCTGCCGGGAGCGTTTGTTCAATCCCATTGGCGCCGACAGCCTGTCGTTTGCCTTGAGCGGCCCCGAGCCCGGCCCCATGGATGCCTTCGAATCCAAAAACATGCTGGGCCATCCCGCGGGCGGGTGCGTCGGCACGTTGATTGACGTGTTGAAGGTGGTGCAACTGCATTTGAACGGCGGCCTGTGGCAAGGGCGCGTCTTGATCAAGCCCGAAGCGTTTAAAGAAATGCACACCATCCAATATGCCGCCGAAATCGCCAAGGATGCCGCAGCCGGCAAGCCTCTCCGCCACGAGAATTGGGGGCTGGGCTGGCTGCTGCGAGGGCCGGGCGGGCGGCCTCCGGCGGCGTACTGGTTCGGGTTTGGGGACCATGCGTCCGCCGCCATGTTCGGCCACACCGGTATCGATACCATCATGGGCGTTGGCGATCCCGCGCTCGATGCGGGATATGCTTTCGTTATCACGAAATCCATAGGTGACGAAAGCAAGGCAGGCCTTCTCCGCAAAGAAGTCGCAAACAGGTTTTTCGAAGCACTGGCGTGAGGCGTTGTTGTCGTTCAAGCAGCGCGTAGCGCCTTTGCCTTCTCGCGGCACGGTATTATAGTGTAGGCAAACCTCTTCAGAAGTTCCTGAAACCCGCATAGGGCCAAAAAACTCGACCGACCTGTAAGCGCCTCGCTTCGAATGATTTGAGTTTTGCCGTTTCCCTAGCGGGGGCCGCATTGGAACCGGCGACCTTTGGGTTATGAGCGCACTCCTGGGGATTTGCCCTAACCTATTGGTTCGCCATAAGTTGCAGCGATGGCAACCGTTTAGCTCCACGCGCCTTTGAAATACATGTTATACATCTTCCACATGTTCTTCAAATTTTAGGGTACATTTTAGGGTACACACCCGAGCTATACTTGCCATACACCTTGAGGGAAGAGACATCCTGCGGAGTCGCCCTGACTCCGCCGTTGGATCCTGGGGGTTCGAAAATGTAGACGCCCCGGTATACCATGTCTTTTCGCGCCCTCGGGCTGGCTTGGCGCTGCGGAAGGACACAGTATGGAACGCTTCTTCTTCCCTGTCTTGTCTCTGGCTCTGCAATGGTTTCGACCTCGGTACAACGCCCAGCTTCAACTCCTGAAAGCGCAGATTCGGATTCTGCGTTCGCGTGTCGACGCGAGTCGTATTGTACCGACTCCGAAGGAGAAAGCGGAACTGCTCCGTCTTGGCGCACAGCTCGGCCATGACGTGGCCGAGGTCATGCACGTGGTTCAGCGGGAAACCTATCGAAAGTGGGTTCGGCAATCCAGGCGTGGTGTGCCTTTCAAGCCTTCCGGTCGGCCGCGTACTCCGATGGCGACCATGAACCTTGTGCTGCGGCTGGCGCAGGAGAACCTTCGCTGGGGCTACCGGCGGATTGTGGGCGAACTGAAGAAGCTGGGTATTCGCGTCGGCACGACGACGGTGCGCAAGATTCTAAAGGATTCTGATATTCATCCAGCTCCGGATAAGGCCTTTAAGAAGCCGGCGGTTCCGTGGACGACTTTTGTCCATGCGCATATGGAATCCATGGTCGCTGCCGATTTCTTCACGAAACGGGTGTATACGCTCCAGGGCGTGCTGACAGCCTATGTGCTTGTCTTCATTCATTTGGGCAGCCGCAAGGTGTACTGCAGTCCCTCGACCTACAATCCGACCGGCGACTGGGTCATGCAGCAGACCCGCAACGCCAGCATGTGGCTGGACGATATGGGAGTGAAGCCGCGTTTTCTGATTCATGACCGTGACCGAAAGTATCCCGACCTCTTCAGGGCGTTCTGGAAATCCGAGGGCGTCCGATGTATTCGCATACCGCTGAGGGCGCCGATGGCGAACGCTTTTGTCGAGACTTGGATCGAGTCCCATAAAAGAGAATGTTTGAATCACTTTATGTGCTTCAGCCTCGACCAGCGCGACTATATCATCAAAACCTGGGTCCGCTATTACAATACGCTGAGACCTCACAGGGGGATAGGTATGAAAAACGAAGTACTCGACGAAACATTTCAACTACAACTCCATGGCACCGTGCGATGCCGGCAACAACTCGGCGGCCTACTCAAATCCTACTATCGCGAGGCGGCGTGATCCACCGTTACGAAATCCGCCCCGATGCGAAGGCTATCCTTTCATGCGGGTGGAGGCTTTTTTTGAGGGTAGGGGACAGGCCTTTCTCCTTCTCATATTGCCGCGTCGGTTGAAGTCCCACCGTGAATCGTGCTCAAATGCCAGTCAACGATAGTCATCATTACAATCGGGTTCTATGGCCTACATTTCCGCACCTGCTAGCCATGTCCTTCCGTTTTCGGCGACACGACCCGTTCAACGGATCGCGCATCGGCCGGCTCCGATACCGCAAGGCCGGGATGCCACGGTGCGCTTGCGGCAAGCGCTAACGCTACGAACTGTTTCATCGTCTTCTTCCCGCGCCGCACACTCGCGACCTGATTCACGTGAGCTAGAGCTCGACGAGCCGCATGAATTCCTTCGAGAGTTTCTCTACGCCGGCGTTGGTAACGCGGACGCCATTTTCCCACCGGAGGCCAAAGTCTTTGTCCTGGAAAAACGTGTCGACCTGGAACGTCATGTTCTCCTGGAGGGCGTAAGTGGAAGTCGACTCGATCCAGGGGCGTTCGACCTCCATCATGCCAATCCCGTGACAAGGGCCATAGAGCATGTGCTGCTGGAATCCCCTGCGCCGGACGAAGTCTTCATATTCGCGCACGACCTCCGCGGCAGGTTTGCCGCCTCGCATGAGATCGATAGTCTTGAAATGGGCTTCGAGGCCGAACTCGACGAGCCGCTTCTTGCGCGCCGGCAACTTCCCAATCGAGCACGGCAGACCGACGCTCGAGGAATACCCGCCGACGCGCGCGCCGATGTTGAGCTGGATGATCTCATTGCGTTTGATCGTATTGTGCGTCGGGCGTGAAATGGCGTGCTTGGTGCCGGGACCACAGAAACAGTAGAGGGCGTGGCCTTCATATTCCGCGCCGTGTCTGTAGATCTCGCGTTGTGCGATACCGATCACCTGGAGCTCCGTCATACCAGGGCGTATCTCGCCAAGGATGGCGTCAATAGCCTTTTCACTAATCTTGTACGCCCTCTTCATCAACTTGATCTCGTTCGCGCTCTTGATGGTGCGCAGGCACGTCAACGTGTCGTCGGCTTTCACCAACTCGACGCCAGGCAACTCTCGCTGCAGACTGAAGTAGACGGGAAGCGGCATGATGGAAGTACCGACGAGGCCGAGCTTCTTAAGCTTGCGGCCGCGCATGACAGTCCGCACCACGTCCGCGAAATGCGCCACGGGAATGCCCGGATACTCCGGATCGGCGGACTCGCGATACTCGACCATCATGGCGATACGGGGGATAATGCTGCGGCCTTGGGCGTAGGCCTCGCTCTCAGGCCCGATGATGAGCACCGGCGCGCCATTCGCGGGGACGAACACTCCCGCGGACTCAAAGGTGGGCCAATATTCCGACAGATACCGTACGTTCGCAAAATCGGCCTCATTGGAATGCACGAGGGCGGCGTCCAGCCCTGCCTCATGGATGTTCCGCTGAAACTTCCTAATCCTTTCCTCATACTCCTTCCTGGGGATCGCCTGCATCTTACATCTCCTTCGCCGCTTGTTGCGCCTGAATGAACTCCGCCCCGCGACCGGCGAGCATCTTGATTACCAGATCGAGTTGCTCCGCAGCGTAGGGGCCGCAGTTTTTGACAATGAACGGGTCCGGACGCACCGCCCCCTCGCCGTAATGGATCTCGCCCAGAGGCATAGGATGAAACTCCCAGGGGTGAAAGTAGAAACAGAGAAATGGTTCGACGCTTCGGTCCCGGCAGTATCGCACGAAGCCGTCGATATGCCGCAGCAGGGCCTCTGCGCCTTCGGTGCGAAAGAGCGGCCATTGGTCCAAATCGCGTCCGTAGGGATCCTTAGATTCCTGCGAAAGATCCGCAAAGGTGGGAAGTTCGACGATACGCAGATCGCCTTCCTGCGTCCAATCCTCGCGACTCGGATGATAGGGGCGCAACCTTTCACGGTAATAAAACATCGGATAGGTCGCATCCGCCACATATCCCAGTGCGTCCAGAGCCGTCACCACGCGGGTCGATCCGAACAGGCGTGGACACCGAAACGACACCGGGCGTACGCCGGCAACCTTTTCGATCCATTCCGTGCACCGGCGCAAACGGCCCGGGACTTCCTCCTCGAGCATAGGCATCATGCCCGGGATGTCGAAGAGCGAATCGCCGACGGTTTCATGAAACAGCGTATGCGCGCCGACCTCATGCCCTCTCGCCTGGACACTTCCCACGACTTCGGGATGCTTGCGCGCTGCATCGCCCGTGAAAAAGAACGTGGCCGTGACTCTCTGCCGATCCAGGATGTCGAGAATGACGGGCGTTCCATGGACCAGGCCCTCGTAATAAGGCGTCCAACTGCCGACGTCCGTCTCCATGTCAAATCCGAGAACGACCTGCATGCGGATCATGCCAACACCTCCTATTCCCCTCGCACCATCACTGTGGCCATCAGGCGAACCAGCGATCCATTTTCTTGCTGAAGGGCACGGGGCCTTTGGCCGTCATTTCGTAGCCGGTCTCGATCCTTGCCCCGTGCCAGTCTGGATGGCCGAAGAAGCTCACGTCGACGCATACGGCCATTCCCGGCTTGAGGGCATCCGTGCCGTTCGGTCCGAAGAATGGGGCCTCGGCTTCGTGCAGGCCGATGGTGTGGGCGAACGGACAGACGAGATACTTCAGGAGACCATGTTTTTCGAAGTACGCGCGTCCCGGGGCATCGATCTCTTTTCCCGTCTTGCCCGGCACAAGTTGCTCCTTGGTGAGGTGAAATACCTCTTTCAAGTGCTTGATAGCCTCTGCCTGCTTACGCGTGCATTTGCCCGATACTGGCAGACTATCACCAACTACTCCCGCATATCCTTGTACTTTCGGTGCAATACCAATCATAACCATCTCGCTCGCCCTGAGCTTCTTCGCACTTGCCGTGGGAACGACCGCGTTCGAACGCGGGCCGGAACCGACGATGGCGCTGAAACCAAAACCCGTAGCGCCCCTCTTGCGCGCGGCATGCTCGCCTGCCGCCGCCACCTCGATCTCGGACACTCCGGGACGAACGGTCTTCTTCATGGCATCGTAGCATTCGTCGGCCAACGCAAAAGCCGCGCGTATCTGTTTCAACTCCCAAGGGGACTTCATGTACCTCAGCCTCACGAATTCCTGTGTGATGTCGACGAGTTCCACACCGGCGAAGCCTTCCACGATTTGCCGGTAACATGCCGCGGGCATGCGATCGCCACCAACAAGCCCCACCCTGTTCAGGCGTTTTCCGCCGCGGGTGAGTTCGCGGAACAACGCGGGGAAGTCTATGATTGTGGCATTTGGGTACTCTTCGTCCGGCACCATGAACACCGGGAAGTTCCGCGTTTCCATTATGGCGCTGTCCAACTTCGCAAAGGGCTCACTTTCCGGCCCGCCGAGCAGCATCGGCTCACCGACTCTCGGCACCAACACCGCACCGCTCTCAAACTGTGGACACCAACCCGTCAAATACCAACCGTTACCGATGTTAGACTCGTCATAGTAGATGAGCGCCGCGTCCACACCTTTCCCAGTGAGAATGTCCCGGACTCTCGACAACCTTGCATCTTTCTCTTCCGCTGTCAGGTATCCCATGTCTTTTCTCCTTCTGAACGCGCTCCCGCGCCGATCCATACGCCGGCCACAACCCGTTTGACTCTATCAAATCCGCGGGATTCTTAGCTATCTTCCCGTAACGTTTGCGTCGACTTAACCTGGGTAATCCTTGAACGCGCCGTTCCGCGCATGCAAGAATCCGGCCTGATTCGCAACCCCGTGAAGAGTCGCCTGAAACGCCGAAGGGGCTGACGAGAGCACACGCGGGATGGGCTGCGGAAATAAGGAGAAGGTGCGCTCCGCTGAGGAGGGATTTCGTGTCTCATTTCAGTTGGCTCGACGGGAGCATCGTGGGCCTTTACATTGTTGCCACGATGGTGGCGGGGATCGCGGTGCGCAGGTACGTGGGCAAGGTCGAGCATTTCCTGATTGCGGGCCGCGAGATGAACCTGTATCTCGGTATCGCGTCCCTCGCGGCCACCGAATTCGGTATCGTCACGTGCATGTACACGGCGCAAAGCGGGTACGTCAATGGGTTCGCGGGCGCCACGCCGGGAGTCCTCGCCGCATTGGCCATGTTCTTCGTCGGATACACCGGGTTCTGCGTAAAGCCGCTTCGCGACGCCGGCGTGATGACCATTCCCGAACTGTTCGAGCTGCGCTTCGGGCCGCGCATCCGGTGGTTGAGCGGCGTCGTCATCGTATTGGGCGGGTTGCTCAACATGGGGGTCTTTCTGCGTACGGGCGGCGATTTCCTGGTAACGGTCTGCGGGTTCGATCCGAAGTACCTCGAGATCACGATGACGGCGCTCCTGGTGGCCGTTGCCGTCTACACGATCCTCGGCGGGATGTTGTCCGTCCTGGTCACGGATTACCTCCAGTTTGTGGTGATGAGCGTGGGGCTCCTCGCCGTAACCGTCCTGATCCTTGTGAACGTGGGTTGGGGCCGGCTCACGGCGACCGTCCAGGAACACTATGGCGCCGGCGGCTTCAATCCGTTTGTGCATCCGAAGATGGGATGGGAGTACGTCGTGGCCAACGCCATGCTGAGCCTGGCGATGGTATTAACGTGGCAGACGACCATTCAACGGCTGCTGGCGGCCAAAGACACGCGAACGGGGCGCCAGGTCTACACCCGCACCAGTTTTTTCTTCCTGTGCCGCTGGCTGATCCCCGTCATCTGGGGCATCGCGGCCCTGGCCGTTCTCGCGCCCGAGCAGGCCGGCGACAACACACTCCTAGCGATGCCGAGACTCCTGAGCCAGATCGTGCCCATGGGGCTTATGGGCATTCTCGTCGCCGCCATGCTTGCGGCCGACATGTCCACGGATTCGTCGTACATGCTTACGTGGTCCAGCGTCATTTACAACGACATCCTGGCGCCCTTCCACAAGCGACAGTGGACCGAGAAGCGGGGGCTCCTCGTGAGCCGCGCGATTGTTGCCCTCATCGGCGTATTTCTGTTGTTCTACGGCCTGTGGTATCCGCTCCGGGGCAACCTCTGGGACTACCTGACCGTGACGGCGAACATCTACCTGTCGAGCATGTCCGTTCTGCTCATCGCCTGCTGCTACTGGACGCGCTCCAACAGTTGGGGCGCCGCCGGGGCCATCATTTTCGGAGCTGTCATCCCTATCGCGTTCCTGGCGATGGAGCAGCTGCCGAGCACGAGGCATTTCGCGCGAGAGGTAATTGGGCCGCACTTCTCTAATATCGCGACCTACCTGATCGCAGGAATGGCGATGGTGACCGGCTCGTTGTTGAAACCACGAGGGAAAGACTATCACATTGAAAGGGCCTGAACTATGCCTGAACACTGGTTCTGGTGGACGTTGACCATGGCGTGCGTGGTCTGGTACTCGACCGTCACCGTCTATGTCGCCGTCCGAGGTGTGATAGACATCAAGGCAATGCTCGGACGCTTGTCGTTGCACGCTGATGAGACAAACGAGTGACACGGCTCTTTGTCCGGGGCATTGTTCCGACTCGTGGATCGCATCACGCATGGACCACTATGAGAGCGGGGCTACGCGTGGAGTTGCAAGATTGCCAAGCACCTCCCGTTCAGCGGCCAGTTCTCTCGGGCAGGTTTCTCGGGAGCAGATAGGGAGACGTACTTGGAACGAGTAACAATGTCCGCGGGCTCATGTCCGTAATTCGCCAGAACCAGATAAACGTTTCGATTAGCAAACACCGAAGCGACGGCGCCCGGGGGCAATGGCGCCCGGAACAGGTCGCTGTCACAGATTTCCAGCCATGCCCATGTTCCCTCCTCAACGAGGGGCAGGTATTGCTGGAGCCAATACCGATGCGTCGGCCGGGTTTCGCTGCGTCCGGGGATGGCATCCCAGGCCCCATAAGCGTGAGGTCCCTCGGGATGGGCCTGATACTGCGTCCATGCCTCCCGGCATAAGCGCATCCAAAAATCATCTGGGTCGGTGTTGTAAGCGACGCCCGGGATCATCGCGCGCTCTCCCGTAAATGGCCTGCCAGCCTGGAGCACGGGAAACTGCATGTAGGGGATGGCATGCAGGTACGGTTCGTCCTTGTTCTCGCATTGGGCGAACGTCATGTCCGGGCAGGGCACGACGTAGGGTGGATAGGCCTTCACCGTCTCGCGCATCGCGTCCAGATTTCCTACGCCTTCCCCGACCCAGAGATAGTCATACACCCGAGCGCCACGCGTCATCGGTTGCTCGGCCGCATTGACGTGGAGTTTCAGAATCCCGCCGCGGCGTTTCACTTCGGCGTAAAGCAGTCCCAGGAGGTCCGCCAACGCGCCGTCGTAGTCAGGAGTCTCCTCAAATGCGTCCACTTCGTCCGCCGTGGGCGCGCCTCTGCCTCGATGTTTGTTGGCGAGATAGCCGCCGTCATTGTAGAGGCCGTCCGCGCCGTATTCGTCCATCACGGCCAAGACCTTGGGCAGGAAATACGCGCGCCAGCTCGGACTCGCCGGCGAGCACCGCGCCATGTTCCAGTAACCAAGCACAAGGAAGTCGCCCTCGCGCGACCATTCCCGGCGGAAATCGGGATCCGTCCGTTGCAGGAACCCGCTCGATACATAGAGCAGGATCTTCATACCGCGGCGATGCACCATTTCTACAAAACGGCGGAAACCCTCCGGATTGACCGCGCTGTACTTGTCTCCGCCAAACAACCGCAGCGAATCGTTCCAGTCATCGAAAACCTGGACGATTTGGATCCCGTGATCCCGGAGCCGGTCGAGTTCCTGTTCGTCATAATCGCTCGGCTCCCATCGCACGCGCGAAGGATATTCCCCGAGGTTATAGGCGGCCTGAGCCGGGAGATAGCTCGTGACCAGGTGCTTGCACATACATTTTCGTATCGTATCTTCACACAGGCGGATATTCTCCAGACGCCATCGATGATCCTCTGCCCCGTAGGACTTCAGGATTGCCGGCGACCTCTGCCCAGCAGTCTCAGTCGAGGGTGGCTTCACCGGGGAAATCACCCCGGCTCGAGTCGCTAGGCCGGCTATCCCTGCTCCCATGCTCCCCACGAGAAAACGGCGCCGCATCATTGTTGGACTCCAATTATTCCTGCGTCATGCCGAGCCCCCCGCGGGCGCGGGGGGCTCGTACTCGCGCAACTATTATCCGCTCCGTCTTTGGCCGGACTTGCCCCGATTGGCGACTCACCGCACAGGCACACAAACCTTTGCACATGAGGTTGTAAGCATACTGTCTCGTTCAATACAATACCAGTGCGACGCCATCAGACTACTCTGCGCTGCTCAAGTCGGCGGCTGGACGGTAGGAAGGCGCCTTCGGGGAGGACTCGTGATGAGCAACCGGTGCGGACGAAGGACGTTCTTCAAGCTCGGTTCAGCGGCGGGGGTTGGCCTGTTACTGTCGGGGACAAACGAGCCTGAATTCGTGCCGCACCCCGCAGATCCCCCCGTCGAGTTTGCGGTCCCACCTGTTGAGACTGTCCGCGTCGGTTTTGTTGGGATTGGAAAACGCAGTTCTTCTCTTATCCGGCCTTTGCTTCAATTGCAGGGGGTCCGGATTTGTGCCGTATGCGACATTATCGAGGACCGCGTGGCCAAGGCGCAGGCCATGGTTGTCGAGGCCGGGCAATCGCCGCCCGCCGGGTACTCGCATGGAGAGACCGACTTCAAACGCATGTGCGAACGCGACGATCTCGACGTGGTGGTAAATGCCGCGCCGTGGGAATGGCACGTGCCCATCTGCCTGGCCGCAATGCAGGCGGGCAAACACGCCTTTACCGAGGTGCCTGCGGCGGTCACGGAAGAAGGGTGCTGGCAGCTTGTCGAGACTGCCGAAAAGACGCGTAGGCATTGCGTTATCATGGAGAATTGCTGCTACTTTCGGAACGTGATGATGGTGTTGAACATGGTCCGGAAGGGTATGTTGGGCGAAATGTTGCACTGTGAGGCCGGTTATCAGCATTACCGGATTGCCAATAACGTCTTTGACGCGGAAGGTCATCTGCTGTGGTGCGGAGAACACGAGGCCAATCGGAACGGCAATCTCTACCCCACCCATGCGGTCGGCCCGGTCGGCCAGTGGCTGAATATCAATCGCGGAGATCAGCTCGACTACTTGGTGTCCATGAGCGGAAAGTCCCGCGGTCTCAATATCTACGCGGAAGAGCATTTTGGTCCCGACCATCCGCTGGCCCAAAAACACTACGCGCTGGGCGACATCAACGCAACCTTGATACGAACGAAGAACGGGTGCACGATCACCTTGTACCACGATACACAAGCGCCCCGGCCTTACGACCTCATCTACCGCGTCCAAGGTACGAAGGGGCTTTACATGGGAACTCTGGACAAGATCTATGTGGAAGGGCGTAGCAGCGGCGACCAATGGGAAGACATTCAACCCTATGTCCAGGAATTCGATCACCCGCTCTGGAAAGCAACCGACGCCGCCACGGCCGGACACGGACATGGCGGCAGCGACTACGTAATGCTCTACCGCCTTATCCAATCGCTGCGGACCGGCACGCCCACCGACATCGACGTGTACGACGCCGCAGCCTGGAGCGTCATCGCACCACTGAGTGAGCGTTCCGTGGCAAACCGAAGCTGCCCCGTCGACTTCCCCGACTTCACGCGCGGCGCCTGGAGGACCCGTCCCTCACTCGGGATCGTCGGGGCTTGAACGGGGCGGGTGCCTCCCGCACTTCAGCGCCTCCTCCCGGCCTGCTCGCTGCAGCGATGCCGGGCCGGCTATAATCGCGTTGCGGAAGCGACACTGCGCACCGTGCCAGAGGTATTGTCATGATGGAAAGGGCAAATCAATGCATCTTCGAGTCACGCCGATCACGACGACCCTCTTGGCGACTCTGACAACTCACTGTTTCGGACAAGCAACTGACCCGCCGCGTGGCCAGTGGGTTTGCATCACCGAACAGGCGGCCTTCAGCATTCGGGATACGGCCGAACCCGTCGTCTTCGACGGCAAGATGTGGCTCAGCAACGGATACTATTACAACAACGTCCTCACCCGAGACCTTTGGTCCTCCCAGGATGGCAAAGACTGGATCCTAGTGAACGAGGCGACGCCTTACGACGGTTACAGCGAACTGGTTGCTTACAAAGGCCGGATGTGGGCTGTGAAGGGCAGCGTATGGAGTTCCGGCGATGGGATGCATTGGACTCAGGAATGCCCGCAAACCCCCTTCGGCGTCCAAAGCTACGGCGAACTCGTTGTGTTTCAGGACAAGATGTGGCAACTGGGGGGAGGAGAAGGCGTCTGGTGTTCGAGTGACGGCAAGAAGTGGGTTTGCATGACGGAGAAAGCACCCTACGGGAAACGGTCGGCAGCGGCCGTTGCCGCCTTCAAGGGCAAGCTGTGGGTCATGGGCGGGCGCACGCCCATCCCTCGCGTTCCCCCCGAAAAGCACTACCCCGAGTGCAGAACGTTCAATGACGTATGGTGTTCTGCAGACGGAGCCCATTGGGAGTGCACGCTCGATCGCGCGCCGTGGGCGCCCCGCATGTGGTTTGTCGCTGAAGCCTATGCGGGCCGGTTGTGGATCATCGGTGGGTTCGACAACGTCCACGGCGCCAATTTTGGGGATGTCTGGTACACACAAGATGGCCGGGAATGGTGCCAATTTGAGAGCCCTACCAGCTTCTCGCCCCGACACGAACCCACTACTTATGTGTACAAGGGCGGCCTTTGGGTTGTTGCCGGAAACTCATGGCCTCTGATGAATGACGTCTGGCGACTTGTTCTGGAGGACGCTAAAGCGGAATGACTGTGACGCAAATCTGGTTTGCATGGGCGGTGGCCCGAATAGCGGTGCTCTGATTCTGTGAGGCTGAAAAACGATGGATAGGCGAACGGTTTTGAAAATAGCTGCGGCAGGAGCCGCGCTGGCGGTCGGCAAACGCGGTATCGCACTATCCCAATCTCCTGAAAGGCAAGCAAAGTCCATGAAAAACGACAACGGATATACGTACCGCATAGCGTTTGGCGCTTGGATCAACGACATGCGGAACGGGCCCCTGCCGTTGCAGAATTGGCCCGCACCCCAGTTTGACGAGCAGACGCTCGACGGGCTTGTCCGCGCACTTAAAGTGCAAGCCGAGGCGGGCTTCAACTTCCTGGATGTTTGGGGCCTGTTTGCCACGTATGGCTATCCGCCGGACATCAAGAGCGCCTTTCAAGAGGAAGGCCGCGTTCGAATGGTCCGCAGGCTCATTAGGGCCGCCGAGAAGCTCGACATGCAGGTGATGTTCGGCATGGGGTTGTTGAGTTGGGGCTACGACCAGATTCTCCAGGACAACCCGGGCGTCCGGGGCGTTGACGCGGAGGGGAAACCCCATGCGCACGCGTTGTGCGGCGCAAAGGAGGAGTCCTGGAGCTACGTGGAGAAGATCCTGGACTGCACGCTGAACAACTTCGAGTTTGGCGGCGTCCATCTGGAGTCATGCGACCTGGGTTGCTGCATGTGCACGGAATGCGCCGGCAAAGATGGACAGGTGGGATATAACGTGCGGATGAATTCGCGCGCGGCCCAGTACATCAAGGGCCGTTGGCCCCACTTGACCGTGACGGCCATTCCGTCCAACTGGCTCAAGGCTAATGCGGGGCCATTCACCCCGGAGGAAGAGAACCACGTAGTCGGGATGGGCGGCCATATAGACTGTTTCATGGACCAGGGATGGCGCGGCACCTACGTTGCGCCGGAACGGCGCAAAGCGTTTATCTCGCGCCTGCAGTGCACCTATGGCACGTCGGGCGGGGTCTGGATGTATCACTGTGCCCGGCGCAACCGCCTGTCGTACTTTATGCCCTATCCGAAGCGCGCCGGGGCCGCAATCAAGGAGCATTACGAAGATGGGGCGCGCGGAAGCATGATCTATCAAGGCCCGATGATCAATCCGGCCGTGGAAGTGAACACGGCGGTCGCGGGCCGTCTCCTTGTGTGTACTCAACGAGACGTGCAGGATGCGCTCGAAGAGGTCATCGAAGTCTACTACCATCCGCGGAGCGCGGATGCGCGGCGGGGTGTTGCACAAGTGTTCTGCATGGCGGAAGACGCCTTCTTCGACAGTTGGTCTGAGGAGTTGAAAAAGGATCCCCATCGGCCGGGAGAGTTCTATCTCGAGCGGCTGTTCGGCGACTCGCCGCAGCGAACCTTGTACCTCGAGCAGTGCCTGACGCCGCAGGGCCGTGAGTCGTACCGGAAAGGGCTTATCGCGGTCTTGGATCGGCTGTCGTCTCTGGACGGGCAGTGCCGGGATGAAGGCCGGTTGGGCCGGATTAAAACCGGGATCATCAGCGCTATTGTGGATATCGAGAACATTGGCTACACGACTGCATGACGGTCGAGCGTGCCAAGACTGTTGGAGATGTACTCGGGACATCAGTCAATGCTGGAAGGGTTCGGAGAATGGAAGACATCCATGGTGGAACATCTTGGAGATTCATCCCTAGCCTTTCCAAGCCGCTGGTCGTAATGGCCATTATCGGCATTTTGGATGCGTCGTTGTCTTTCACGCTGGAGAGGGCGTGCGCGGCGGCAGAGCCGAGCGCGAGGCCGTTGGAGCCGCTCCAGCGCATCTATCTCATGGTGCATGCGCTCAACTGGCTGGAGTTGACTCCTGACAATCCGTTGCGCAAGACGCCACAGTGGGAGTTGTGGCCAGGCCGGTGTGAGACGAGCCATCAGTACGAGTTCGGCCTAAAGGAGAAGTACTACGCTCTGATGAGCAAGCGTGAGCCCGGTACGGGGGTGTTCGTGTTGCGGAGCGGGATGAAAGGCGATCCGCCCCTGATCGAGCTCATTAAGCGAACGTATGGCGATGCGGTCGCGGTGGCCACGGTCAATGATCCCAAGGCGCTTGGTCCGGAGTTTGCGTGCGGACTCGAGGAGGACCGCAAGCGCGCCGAGTCGGTACGCGGCAAGATCACGGAAGGCGAGATCGGCGCTTGGGAGCGCTCGAAGACCTGGGCGGAGTACCTCCGGCGGCAGCTCAATGCGAACGGTTACACATTCGACCCTGTGAAAGTCGAGTTCATTGCGTTCGGGGAGGATTGGGGCGGGTGCGCCAGCACCTATCGGATCCATATGGGCCGCGCATTCGGGCTTACGAAGCCAATTGTCAGGCGTTTCGATCTCATCAATCCGGATGAAAGCAAACTGTTGTCGGCGGCTGGACGGCAGGAAGCCGCCTCCGTGTTGAGCTGCACCGTTGTCGAACAGAACATTCCGATGCCTGGCGACATCCGGCTTTTCATTTTCAAGACGCCTGAAGGCCGGCTGGTGGCTGAGTTTTACGAGGGTATGCATGTCGGCGGCTGGACGGCAGGAAACCGCCTCCGGGCTGTGGGACAAGCCGCGCAAGGTCACGGTCGAGTTTGAAGCGGACAGCGTACGCGTGGTTGACCTATACGGCACGCCGACTGACGACACGGTCTACGGCGTCGTCGATATGGGAGTCGGTTGCGGCGGACACACTCCATACGGCCCCACTCTCGTTATGGCTGAACCCGGAGTGGATCTCGCCGCGTTTCGGGGCGCATTGACGCGCGGTGTTGTAGCCGACCGATGAGAGCGGCAGTGCCAGCAGATCACCCGAGATTCCAGTAGATTCCCTGAGGCGTGGCAATCTTCGTAAGACGTTATCTGCCAGTAAGTGCGACTTTTCGGGGAACCACATCGTGTTATGATGATGCCGTTCATGGGAAAGGGATCGACATGATAATGATGCTATGTATCAGTCTGGCCTTCGCGAGTGCAGCGGACGCGATCAAGCTTGGCAAAGCCGCGCTTGACTATGAGATCAAGCTGACCACGCCGCGCGAAGAGTTTGACGGGAAGTTCTGCTGGTTTCTCCCACGCGTCGTGGCGATTCCCGGGGCCGGCAAGGACGGCCAACCGGCGGTTATTATGACACTGCAGAAACATCTGCTTCCCGGCGATGATTATTACTCCGGGCTTTTCGTCATGCGCTCGGATGATCTCGGCACGACGTGGACGAATCCCGAACCTCGGCCGGAACTGGGTTGGCGTACGGAGCCAGGCGACATCACGTGGGCCGTGTGCGATGTCACACCGGGCTGGCACGCGCAGACGGGAAAGGTGCTCGCCATCGGCAACACGGTAATGTACAAGGACGGACGGCTCGCGCCGTTGCCGTGCCCTCGCGAGACAGCGTATGCGGTCTACGATCCGAAAGCCGACACGTGGAGCACCTGGCAACTTCTGAAGATGCCCCAGGACGAGAAGTTCTACAATGCGGGGGCGGGGTGTGCGCAGTGGATTGTCGAGCCGGACGGGTCGTTGCTCGTGCCGCTTTACACGGCGCCGAAATCGAACGACTGGAATGCGTGTTATATGGCCACGGTCATGCACTGCGCCTTTGACGGTTCCACAATGACGTACCTCGCCCATGGCGACGAGATCACAGTCGACGTTCCCCGCGGCTGCTATGAGCCGTCCATCACGAAGTTTCGGGGGAAGTATTACTTGACGATCCGCAACGATGAGCGGGATTACGTTACGCGCGGCGACGACGGCCTTCACTTCGCGCCCATCAAGCCCTGGACCTTTGACAACGGGACCGATCTCGGCAGCTACAATACGCAACAACATTGGGTGACGCATACCGACGCATTATTCCTGACCTACACCCGTCGTGGCGCCAACAACGACGACATCTTCCGTCATCGCGCCCCGATGTTCATTGCGCAAGTCGATCCCGATCGGCTCTGCGTTCTCCGGGCTACGGAACGGGAGATCTTGCCCAACCGCGGCGCTACCCTTGGCAACTTCGGTGTCTGCAACGTCACCGAAAACGAAACCTGGGTTACCGACGCCGAAGGCATGTTCTTTCCCGACGTCTATGAGAAACACGGCGCCAAAGGCGCCGTCTTCGTCGCTCGCCTCCTCTGGTCGAAGCCGAGTCGCCCTTGATCTCCAAAGTGGCTTTGCTGCGGGGCGTTTCGTTGCGACACTGGGAGTCTGACTTGCGGAGACTCAGTTGTTTTCAGCTGTTGAACTCTGTGCCGCATGTTGCACATGAACGTGTTGTTCAGTTTCCGCGGTACAGTTCACGATACAGTGGAAGCTTCCTGCAAGCCTCAAACTTGCCCATTCCGCGGGTGCGGTCAGCCGGGCTCTTTTCCTGAGGGCACCCATGCAAACAGGATTTCGTTTCTGTACACTGGCTGGCCGGTGTTCATCTGTGGACCCCTTCCGTAGTGTTACGGATAGGCCACAGATTTCCTCTTCCGGCGTCAAATCGATAAATCGAGCCATAATACCTAAACCAAGGTCTTTCAGCCTTGCTCAGTCAAAACGTTGGGACAGTAGTGACTCGAAGGATTTGCTTTCCTTGTCCGTCACGTTCTTTCCGTTCCGAATCAGCGTGATGCGCCTCGCTCAGCACAATCATGTGGTCGAGGCATTCTCGCCGGATACTGCCGTTTGACGAGGTCAGTCACTAGGTTTTTCTGTCTGCTCTCGTGGTTCTCGACAGCAGCAGACACCAACATGGTAAGCGTCTTATGAACCACGGGGGGTATTTCTGATCGAGGTAAGAGAGCGGGCTACAGCCTGGGAGCGGCATCCAGCGTTGGCAGGATTTCGCGCTTCCAGTTGTCGGGGAAGAGGGAGCGGATTTCTTTGTTGGGGTGGGTGGGGATACGCAGGAAGAGGTCGCGTAGGTAGACGAAGGGGTCAAGGTCGTGGCGC
>Ga0315279_10003751_pt1 | contig 20849 bp, 20 predicted proteins | sample YL17G06_20_MG_FD_203694 | JGI IMG/M metagenome (GOLD analysis project Ga0315279, IMG submission 203694) | Sediment microbial communities from Yellowstone Lake, YNP, Wyoming, USA - YL17G06_20 | ecosystem: Environmental > Aquatic > Freshwater > Lake > Sediment | place: USA: Wyoming | collected... | reverse complement strand
CGGAAAGTCGCCTACGAGTTCCCTCATCGGAGGTTTACGTGGTCACCGAAACCCGTTCGATAAATGCTGTCACTTGACGGTGGCTTCTCTTTGAACTGTTCGACAATTGCTGACACTTGGCCCATTAGTCGAGGTGGGTGGCAAGAAGCTGGCGGAGGTGCTGGTCGGTCAGGGGTTGGCGCGCACCAAGGGTGTCTCTCCGAATTTGCCGACTGGAGAGAAGGCCAAAGCGTATGTGGAGAGGCTTGAAAGGTTGGAGCGCGAGGCCCGGCAGAAACGGCTCGGCATTTGGGCCACTTCGAAAAAAGCGAAAACAGAAACTCCGACGAGATGACGCCTAACCAAGGCATGCAGCCGACGCACAAAAAGCCGCGCGCGGCTGATGCCTGAGCCGTTAGGCCAGAGATGGGGGACGTCTGCTGTCACATCGCAGTGGATAGGGATCTGAAGCACCTGCCGAAGACGTGAGCTCGCATCGCGATAGATCCTCCCTTCCTCGTGGACTCGCGATCCGACCGGTTCACACGTGAGTCCACACCGGCACCTCACCCCGTGTCCAGTAATCGCAGGATATCGCCAAGTTTTCGGTGGCAATTCTCCTGGCGCCGAGAGCTTACCAGTTGAAAGACCAGTGAACTGCCCCGCAGCAAGCTCCGGAACTTACGAGGCGGGGAGCGATTGCCTGCCGGGGAGAAGAGGGTGAGGCGGAAAGGAAAGCCAGGAATGCTATCCCTGAACGACCCGAAGGGAAAAATCCTTGTGCCGGCGGATGAGGAGAAAGTCGTCGCGATTATACGTGAGCAGCGTTGCGCCAATCCGCCGAGCGCACAACGCGATGAGAATGTCGTTGAGCAGGCCCGGCAGCTTGGACCTCCACCGCCTGTCCTTTTGCTCAATGGCCGTGACGACCTCGGATGCCTGGATCCAGTCGTCGAAGGCCGGGCTGACGACTCGCCCGGTCTGTTCCATTGGGCGGATGAACTCCCGCACGAGGGTCTGTGTCCGGGCATCCCGCGCATTCACGAACAGTTCATAGGCCACCACCGCGGAGAGGAATGTGGCGGGGAGAAGGGGGAAGAAGGCCTTGCGAAACCGGGTCCGTGTCTCCTCGGAACGAGAGGCTCCCAGGTAGACGTTGGTGTCCAGGAGGTATTTCACCGGTAGACCGTCCGAAAGCGGCCTTCCCGCAAGAGTCTCTCCAGCGCTTCCTGAATTTCGTGGTCCTCAATGGTCTTACGTAATGCCCTGTGGATCGCCTCGGTATCCGTTTTCGCGTTGAACAGCCGACGGACCCTCTCGATCACCTCACCATCCAAGTTGTAGGTTTTCTTCCGCACCGCAGCTTTCATGTCCGCCTCCGATCTGTTTGATACAGATCATTTATCAAGCTCATCCATATCCGTCAAGTCCTTTTGTTCGCGGCGCTGTGGATGAGGCCGGGCCGACATGACCCGGCCTGGATATTGTCCGATGAGTAACCGAGGGGGTGCTGCTGGTTGCGTTGCCGGTTGGCGCCCGCTGGTGTACCTCGATCCCGGAAGTTGGACCCTGATCCCGAGGGCTGGGAGTCTGGTAATGCGAATTTCGAATGTCGAATTGCGAATACAGAACGGCCGAGGGTAGAGGGCTCAGGAGAACAGCGCGGCGGCGAACTCGCGGGGGTCGAAAGGCTGGAGATCGTCGGGGGCCTCGCCCATGCCCACGTAGCGCACGGGAATTTGGAGCGCCTGGGCGATGGCCACCACCGCGCCGCCCTTGGCCGTCCCGTCCAGTTTGGCGATGACGAGGCCCGTGACGCCCACGGCCTGATGAAACTCTCGCGCCTGGGCGAGGGCGTTCAAGCCCGTCGTGGCGTCCAGGACCAGGAACGTCTCGTGCGGGGCGCCGGGCACCTCGCGGGCGATGATCCGGTGGATCTTCTTCAGCTCCTCCATGAGATTCCGGCGGGTGTGCAGGCGGCCGCCCGTGTCGATCAAAAGGCGCTCTACCTTCCGGGCCGTGGCCGCCTTGCAGGCGTCGAAGACGACGGCGGCGGGATCGGCTCCCGGTTTGTGGGCGATCACATCGGCCCCGATCCGGCGGCCCCAGATCTGGAGCTGCTCGATGGCGGCGGCGCGGAAGGTGTCGCCCGCGGCCAGGAGCACCGCCTCGCCCGCGTCGCGATAGCGCTTGGCCAGCTTCGCGATCGTCGTCGTCTTGCCGGATCCGTTCACCCCGAGGAACAGGGTGACGTGGGGTGGCGTCGGCGGTACCTCACGCGGCGGCGGGCCGACCTGGAGCAGCTCCGCCGCGCGCTCAGCCAAGAGGGCGCGCATGGCCTCGACCGTGGTGATCCCCTGGCGGCGGAAGGCGGCGCGGGCCGGCTCGAGGATGGCGGCCGTCGTGGCTGGGCCCAGGTCGGAGGCGAGGAGAGCCTCTTCGAGGTGCTCCAGAGTCGCCTCGTCCAGGGGGGCGCCGACGAAGAGGCCTTCCAGCTTCTGGCGAATCCCGTCGCGGGTCTTGCGCAGGCCGTCACGCAGGCGCAAGAAGAAACCGGATGCAGCGGGCGAGGGGACCTCGGCGGGCATCAGAGGGATTGGTCCAGGGCGAAAGCGGCCCGGCGCGCTTCGAACAGGCTCCGGCCCAACACCGCATCCGGGCGCAGGAGCACGCAGAGACTGCAGGCGCTCTTCAGTGGGATCATGGCGACCGTCATGCGCTCGCCCTCGAGCAGGACCTCGCCGACCTCTCCCTGGCCCAGCCGTTCGGCCGCGGCCAGCGTCTCTCGCAGGAGCAGGCCGGCGCCGGCGCCGGCCGCCTCGAGGTCCGGACCGGGTCCTTGACTGGCCTGGGCGATAGGCATGCCCTCCTGATCCAGCAGGATGGCGCCGCGCACTCCTGGCACCTTGTTCAGGAGGTCAGCCAAAACCGTCTGGAAGTCGGTGGGGCCATCCACGAATCTTCTCCTCATCCCCCACCCACAGAGCGCCCGGGAGAAGGGGAGGCCGCGGGAATCAGGCAACGCAAGGATACCGCAGATTCCGGAATTTGCAAGACGGGGCGTTACGCAGCGGCTTTCATGCGGACCGAGATCACCTTGGACGCGCCCTCTTCCTCCATGGTGATCCCGTACAGAATGTTGGCCGCCTCCATGGTGCGCTTGTTGTGGGTGACGACGAGGAATTGGGCGGTCTGCGACATCTCTTTGAGCAGGGAGACGAACCGTTCCACGTTGGCGTCATCCAGGGGGGCGTCCACCTCGTCCAGCAGGCAGAAGGGGCTGGGGCGGGCGGAGAAGAGGGCGAGCAGGAGGGACAGGGCCGCCAGGGCGCACTCGCCGCCCGAGAGAAGCGAGAGGATCGTGGCCCGCTTGCCCGGGATCTTGAGGAGCATCTCGACGCCCGGCTCCTGGTCCTCTTCCCCCTCGGCCGGCTCGACCAGGCGGAGCTGGGCGCTGCCTCCGCCGATGAGGCGCCGCCAGTAGTGGTCGAAGTGCTGGTTCACGACGGCCAGGGTTGAATCGAAGAGCGTCTGGATCGTCTTGTTGATCTCGACAATGGCGTGGCGAAGGGACGCCACGGAGTTGATCAGGTCCGCGGCCTGGCTGGTGAGGAACTCGTACCGCTGGCAGAGCGCCTCGTATTCCTCCAGGGCCCCCAGGTTGGCGGGCCCCAGCTCCACCAGCTTGGCCCTTAGCGTCTCCAGCTCCGTCTGGGCCGCCTCGATCTCCCACGTGACCTCGGCGAAGCGCTCGCGGAGCTCGGGCAGGCTGACGTTGTGTTCCTCCCAGAGGCTCTGCTCCAGGTGCGTCATGCCCGTCTTGACCTCGCCCCGCCTCGTCCCCAGGGCGGCGATCTCCTCGCCGAGTTCCATCTCCTCGCGCCGCTTCGTCCGGAGCGTCGCGTCGAGGTGCCGGATGGTCTCCTGGGCGGCCGCCCGGGCCTCTTGCAGCTGGACGAGGACGGCCCGGCGCGCCTCTTCGTCGCGATGGAGGGACGACAGGGTCTCCCGCAGCCGGTCGCAGCTCTCAGCCATTCGGGACTGCCGGAGGGCAAGGTCCGCCGACTCCTGGGTGAGGCGGGCCGTCTCCGCCTCGGCGGCGGCGAGCTCGTTCCGCATCCGCGCGAGGTCGCGGAGCGTCTCGTCCCGCTGGGCCGTCTGCGAGGCCAGGATCACGCGCTGTTCAGCCAGGTGAGCGGCCACGCTCTCGCGCGTCTGCCGCAGCGAAGCGACCTCGGCATCGCGCGCGGCGATGGCCTGGCTCAGCTCTCCCGCCTCGGTTTCGCCCGCGGCGATTGCCATGCGAAGCGTTTCCACGTCGACCGCGATCCGGCCCAGGTCCGCCTCGACCGCCTGCAGCTCGATCCCGAAGAGTTCCAGCTGCTGGCTCAATCGCGCCTCTTCGGCGCGCTTGGCCGCCAGGTCCTTCTCGATGGCCAGCAGATCCAGTTCCGCCTGGCGCTCGGCCGTCCCGGCAACCTCGATGGCCCGCTCGGCCGTGGCCACATCCTCGGAGACGACGGCCAGCGCCTCGCGCAGGCCGGCCACGCCCAATTCACTCGTGGCCAGGGCCTCTTCCAGCTCGCGCACCTCGCGGCGCTGGGCCAGCAGCCCCTGCGGGGCGGGCGTGCCGCCGATCAGGGTGCCACGGTGCGACAGCAGCTCGCCCGCCAGCGTGGCGAGGGTGAACGGCCCGGGGAGTTCGCGGGCGATGGCCTGGGCCGCGTCCAGGTCGCTCACGATCACGGCGTCCGCCAGGAGGTTCACCAGCCACGGCTCGCTGCCCTGGGGGGCGCGCAGGTGGTCGAGGACCATTCCCTCGATCTGCCCTTGCAGTTCTTTGGGAAGGTCGGCGAGTTGGGCCGCCAGGCTGTCCCGGACCTGCTGGCCCCAGGTTCCCTCGCCGATCGGCATGGGGCTCACCAGGGTGGCGCGGCCCTGTCCGGAGCGGAACAGGTGGGCCAGCGCCTCCTTGGCCTCGGCCCAGGTCTCGGCCCGCACGGACTGGAGGTGAGCGCCCAGGATGGCCTCGAGCGCCTTCTCGTACCGCGGCGCAACCTCCAGGATCTCGGCCAGGGGACCCAGGATGCCGCTCACCCGCCGATCGCGTCCTGCCTGGAGGAGGAGGCGATTGCCCTCCTCGAAATCGGTGAACTGCGTCCGGAGTTCGTGCAGCGATCCCAGGCGCCCGCGCTGGCGCTCCACGTCCGCGGTGAGGCCGGCGAGCTCGGCCTCCAGGCGCCGGCGCGCCTCGCGGGCGCGCTCGGCCTCGACCTGGGCGGCCTCGCGCCGGTCCCGGGCCGCGCCCTGCTGCTCCAGGAGTTCGAGGCGGCGGGCCTCGTCGGCCGAGAAGGAGGCTTCGGCCCCCTGGCGCTGGGTGCTGGCCTCGGCCTGGTGCAGGCGCAACCGTTCCGCGTGGACGCTCATATGCCGGCTGCGCTCCACTAACGTGGCCAACTCGTTTCGCTTCAGCGCAAGTTGCGTGGCGTGGTGGGCCGCCTGCCCCCGCAACCGTTCCAGCGCCTCCACGCCCGATTCCACGGCGGCCTCGGCCTCGCGGAGCTTCTGCCCCTCCACGGCCAGCGCCGCCTCCAGGGCTGCGACTGCCTGCTCCTGTGCGGTCGCATGGGAGGCGCCGGCTTCCAGGTCTGCCAAGAGACCCCGCACCCGCTCGCCCAGGCCGGCGAGGGCCGCTTCGTTCTCCGCTTGGCGCGCGCCGGCGGCCTCGATCTGCTGGGTGAGGTTGCGGAGTTCCGCTTCGTCCCGATCGATCTGTCCGCGGAGGGCGTACAGCGCCTCCTGGGCGTCGGAGAGGGCCTGTTCCTGTTCCAGGGCCTGGAGGCGACGTGTTTCCAGGTCCGCTTCCGAAGCGGCGATCCCGGCGCGGACGCCGGTCAGGTTCTGCTGCAGCGGCTCCAGGCGGGCGAGGATGGCCCGGAGTTCCTCCCAGAGCGTCGCGTGCTCGCGGAACTTCAAATACAGCTTCAGCTCCGTGGCCCGCCGATCCAGCTCGCGGTACCGCTCGGCCTTGTTGGCCTGGCGCTTCAGCGAGTTCCGCTGGCGCTCCACCTCGGCGACGACGTCCCGGATGCGCAGGAGGTTCTGCTCCGTGGCCTCGAGCTTGTTCAGGGCGGCCCGCTTCTTGGTCTTGTACTTCATGATGCCGGCCGCCTCCTCGATGAGGACCCGGCGGTCGGCCGGCCTGGCGTTCACGATGCTGCCGATGCTTCCCTGCTCAATCAGGGCGTATGGCTCGCCGGCCAGGCCCGTGTCGATGAAGAGGTCCTGGATGTCGCGCAGGCGGCACGGGACCTTGTTCAGCAGGTATTCGCTCTCGCCGGAGCGGTAGAGGCGGCGGCAGACGTTCACCTCTTCGTACTCGGTGGGAAGTTCGCCCCCGTTGCGCGTGAGGGTCAAGGAGACTTCGGCGAGACCCAAGGGCTTTCGCCGCGCGTTGCCGGCGAAGATGAAGTCATCCATCCGATCGCCGCGCAGGAGTTTGGCGCTCTGCTCGCCCAGGGCCCAGCGGACGGCGTCGGAGATGTTGCTCTTGCCGCAGCCGTTCGGACCAACGATGGCGGTGACCCCCGGCTCGAAAGAGAGGTCGACCTTGTCCGCGAAAGATTTGAAACCGAAAAGGGAGATTTTAGTCAGGTGCATACGGCAGCATCTCCCTCCGGCGAGGGATGAGAGTTGCCACAGCCGCCACGAACCGAGGCACGGTAACACGGACGAAGTGAGGCTGTCAAGCCGGAAATACCAGGAATGGGGCTGGGATGGGGTTGACACTACGAGATATTGTGCCTAGGATTCAGACACCTGCGACAGCCGCTCCAATGCCAATCGGGCTGCCTCCTGTTCCGCTGCCTGGCGGCTGCTGCCTTCGGCCTCGGCCCGGACTTCATTTTCCCCGCCATGGATCCTGACTCCAACACGGAAAGTCGGGTGATGGGGGGGTCCTCGTCGTTCCAAGAGGCGGTAGGCGGGCAATGTTCCGAAGCGCGCCTGGGCCAGCATCTGCAAGGCGGACTTGGGATCGATAGGCGGTGGGGCGGCGGCGACCCCCTCTTGCGCGATCACATGATGGGCCAGGGCCCGGACGGCGTCGAGGCCTCCATCCTCCACCACGGCGCCGAGGACCGCTTCGAGCATCTCGGCCAGCACGCGCTCGGTCGGCGCCGGCGCGGAAGGGCCGGCCGGCGCCGGCAGACCGATCTGCCGGGCGAGGTCGGCAAGCCCCGTCGTGCTACACCAGGTGGCGCGCAGGCGTGTGAGGTCGCCCGCAGTCGCCTGTGGCCACGCCTGAAAGGCGGCTGCGGCGACTGCGAAGTCCCATGCGGCGTCCCCCAGGAATTCGAGTCGCTGGCGAGCCGCAGCCGCTTCGGGGCTCAAGGGGAGGTTCCAGGCGCCGAGCGCCTGGCCGAGGAGCGCCGGATTGCGAAAGCGATAATCCAGAATCTTCTGGAAGGATGCGATGGCCGCATCAAGGGAGGCCGAAGGGTCCGAGGGGAGTTCCATGGAAAATGAGCCTAGCACGCGCGCTGACGGGGGTCAATGTGCCGGGGCCGGTTCAGCGGGAGGCGGAGTCCTGCCTGGAATTGCGGGGGGCTTGATGGTTGACAGGCACCCACGCGTTGGATAGCCTCCCACGCGGCGCCTATTGGACGTGGGCCAGCAGGAAGTCTCCTTGCCGTTTCTCGAATAGTCGGAGGGTCAGCGAATGCTCGTCGTAGCCAGCGCGAATGGGCAGGTCGGCATCACGGAGGCCATGCGGGTGCTGAAGGATGGTGGCTCCGCAATGGACGCGGTCGAGGCGGGGGTCCGGCTCGTCGAGAGCAACCCGGACGACCAGACCGTCGGCTACTCGGGCTTGCCGAATCTGCTGGGTGAGGTCGAACTGGACGCCAGCGTGATGGACGGGCTGACCTTGCGAGCGGGCGCGGTGGGGGCTGTGAAGAATTATGAACATGCCATCTCGCTGGCCCGCAAGGTGATGGAAGAGCTGCCGCATGTGCTGCTTGTGGGCAGCGGCGCGGAGCGGTTTGCCAGGGAGATGGGGTTCCCCGAGCGGAACCTCCTGACACCCGAAGCCGAAAAGGTCTGGCGCGAGATCTTCGCGGGGGGTGAGGTGCCATCCGGGTACAGGGGGCGCATGAAATATCTCGACAGCATCAGGAGGTTCGCCAAGCTGGCCGTGGATCCCGAGCGGCCGAACGAGACCGTCAACTTCATTGCCGTGGACGCGCAAGGCAATCTGGCTGCGGGCGTGAGCACCAGCGGCTGGGCCTGGAAGTACCCTGGCCGGCTCGGCGACTCCCCCGTGATCGGCGCGGGCAACTACGCCGACAACCGGTACGGCGCCGCCGCGTGCACGGGCCGCGGCGAAATGGCCATACGCCTGTGCACGGCGCACAGCGTCGTCATGTACCTCAAGATGGGGATGACCGCCGCCGAGGCCGGCGCGCAGGCCATCCGGGACCTCGCCTACCTGGTCGACCCGTATTTCGGCCGCGTCAGCATTGTCGCCGTGGACGCGCGGGGAGACCATGCGGCGTTCTCCAATGCGCCGGATACGACGTACGTGTACATGACGGACGGCATGGACACCTTTGTCGAGGCCCCCAGGATTCACGTGCCCGGCGGGGAGGAAGGGAGGAGCGTGTGAGGCGGTGCGCTCTCGAATCTACGGTGCCGAAGTCGTGATGTGTCCATGAGCGTCGAGGCCGCCGGTGGATGCCGCCTTCGGCTGATTGGCGGCCCCCCAACGCATCGTTTGGAGCCAACTGGTGAGTCCGCCGTCGGGAGGCCGACTCGCCCCCTCGTACCGCGAGGAGGGTTCTTCCGTGACACTGGCGAAACGGCCGGCCCCGTCGCTCCGGCGTCGCGGTCAACGGAGAAACCTTCGTAAGTGCGCTAGGTCCCGCCTGACCTTTGCTTGACTTCGCAGGACCATGGGGGTAAGGTGGAAGGTATTCAGAGGGAGTCCGAGATGGCGACCCCGCTACTCACCCAGTCAAGACTTTATACCCCCGAGGAGGTCGCGGAGCTTCTCCAGGTGGAGGTGCGAGAAGTATTGGCCTACATCCGGGAGAACCGTCTGCTCGCCAGCCGCCTAGGTGACCGGTATCGAATTCCAGCCGATGCGGTCGAGGACCTGGTCATCGCAAACGCTGACCCGGAGGCCTACGGGCGGTTCCTCTCTTCGCGAATTCAGCGAGCGCAGGAGCAGAACCTGGGTTGGGATCCTGCCGAGGTCGAACGCGACGTGGTGAACGCGCTCCTCGCGGTCCGCTATGGCCGGCCCGCCTAAGCCGATTGCCGTTCTCGACACAAACCTTTACGTCAGCTACCTCATCACCCCGTCGGGTCCCACCGCTCGGCTCGTCGAACTTGGCCTGGCGGGAGAAGCTTTCTCCATCGCGACATCACGCGGGCTCATGGAGGAGCTGCGCCGCGTGGTCACGTATCCTCACATCATTTCCAAGTACACGATTGATCCGAAGGCAGTGGTGGCGCTGCTCACCCTCTTGCACCGAAGGGCGTATATAACGGCGGGCGATTACGTGGTCGGGAAGTTAGACGACCTAGGCGACAACGTGGTTCTTGCGTGTGCCCTTGAGGCTGGTGCCCAACACATCGTGACTGGTGACCCTCACCTCTTGAACCTGAAAGAGTACCGTGGGGTCCAAATTCTATCCGTGGCCGATGCCGCAGTGCTCTTCTCTGCTGGACGATCGGGTTCTTGAAGTTTAGACTTTTTCCCCCTCGGACAACCGACGGGCGCCAGAGAACGATAGCTCCTCCCCCCGGCGACCAAGGTCTCCTTGTACCGCACCCGGTTTCCTGGGCACCACCTCAGACAGATTGTGCGGCCCCCGCACCGCGAGGAGGGTTCTTCCGGGACACTGGCGAAACGGCCGGGCCCGTCGCTCCGCCGTCCCGGTCAACGGAAAGAACTTTCGTAGGTGCGCTACGCATGGTGGCGTGAATTGCATATTTTCATGACCGTGCCCCCTTATTGACGTTCACAGGGGGAGCGGTCCAAGGCTCGCAGGGTTGGGATGACCTTCGCCCGGAGCGGGTTCAGGTGGAGATAGCGGACGAGTTCCAGGAGGTACGGCTCCTCCTCCACGACGATGGATTTGTACCGGTTCTGGAAGAGGTGCCCCACCCGCTTGTGGCGGCGGTTGTACCCGAGGGCATAGCCCGTGAGCAGCCGGCGCATGAACTGCGGGAGCCCCTGGGCCCCACTGCGCAGCAGCAGGTGGGCGTGGTTCGGGAGGAGGGCCCAGGCGTAGAGCGTCGTCCCGGTGGCCGCGGCGAGGTCGCCCAATCGCGCCACGAACGCCTCGCGGTCCTGTGCATCGGCCACGATGTGCCCGCGTTCCAACCCCCGGAGGATCACGTGGTGCACCGTGCCGGGGGCATCGAGCCGCGCCTGGCGGGGTAGCGGGGGTCTCGGCCTCCTGTCTGGGGGCCGGAGCGTATCAGGAATAGTCCACTGAGTCAACAACGTCCCGCATTACTGTCCTATGGAAATTAGCCCGCCTAGCATTATGTATCCTACAATTACTTGGGCCATTACCCACCATGCAGCTTCCTGGGTCTTCGGGGTCACATCACCAAAGCCAAGCGTTGTGAATGTGACAACACTGTAGTAGAGCATAGTTGCAATCTTCAAGCAACAACCCCGAAGCGCGCGTTCGCGCTTCGGGGTTGTTGGCCAGCTACTTCTCCGAGACGATTCTCCACTCGCCGTTGATCTTCTTGAGGCGAGCGGACTTGATAGAAGTCCCGCTGGAGAATCTTCCGCCGGTCCGCGTCCAGTCAATCTTGCGGACCAAAGAAGCGTCATCTCCAGAAATCTTAACCTCTTGGTAAGTGACGTACTGTGAGAGGAGGCCTGGCTGGGTCCTGCTCCCAACAGACCACTTCTTGTAGGCCTCGATGAACATGGCCTTGTCCTTGAAGTTTCCGCCAAGCGTCCGCGAGGTCATGTCGACTTCGTCGGCCAAGAGCTGGCCGATCTTGTCCGCGTCTCCGCCGTCCCAGGCCTTCTGCCAGGCTTCCATGACGGCAATGACCTCCTTCTGCTCCGGGGTCCACTCTGGGGCGGCGACGGCCGGCAGGACGATTGCGGCGGCGATCAATATGCCCAGCACGATCACGGCAGCGTTCTTCAGGGTCTTCATGGCGATTCCCCCTTTGTCTCACCGGGTTGCGGCGTGACATATTTCGTACCACTTCCGCAAGTGCGTCGACCGCTACGAGGGGCACTACAAGGTCCAGAGGGCTCTCATAAGTATGCCGAACGCCGAAGCTCAGCCGGGCGCCCTGGCGCGTCGGCTGGAGCGGCCAGTTCGGCTACCCCGTGACAAACCGCCCTCCATCAGCTTCGTTGTGCAATTTTGGTCGCAAGTATGGAAATCAATCCGCCGAGCATCACGTACCCGATGATAACCTCTGCTGTCACGCACCAGGCGGCTGTCTGAGTCTTGGGGATGACGTCTCCGAAGCCCAGTGTCGTGAACGTAACGACGCTGTAGTAGATCATCGTCTGGAAGTTCCACGCCAAATTGGCGCTCGCAAATGCATCCTCGCCGAGCCAATAGAAGAGGGCGGCAAACCCAAGTGCCAGACCGATCGACCAAGACGCCCACATCCACGCGCTCCTGCCGAAGTTGCACGTTATCCACCAAAGAAAGAAAAACGTGCGGAATATCACATTCCCCCGGTTCCGATACTTGAGGACGTACAGGTAGTACTGGTCCTTTGCGCAGCGCTCAAGGACAGGATCCACGTACAGGGCGCGGCCAAGATGCGTCTCCATGAGGACTGTCCCTCGCCACCAGAACGAGTCCTCGGTATACCGGATGTGACCGAGGTGAGCGTCATCTAAAACAGCGTCTCGCAGGTCGGCGTCTTCTAGGTGTGCCTTCGTCAGTATCGCGCGTCTGAAATTTGTTCGGCGAAGCGTCGCCTTTTGCAGTCGGGTACGAGACAGATTGGCATTGCTGAGGTCTAGGTCGGTGAGGCGTGCACCTTCCAGTCGGCCATAGGACAAGTCCAGGACCTGAGTAGCGTCGGGGCTATTGGGGGCCTCAAGGCGGCGCCTTTCCGGGGGAAGTAAGGCAACGTCCAGCCCTCGGAGGTCGGGCACGCACCTCGTTCGCCCATGATCATCTGTGACAGCCAATGTCCCGAAGTCGCTCTCCTGGCCGATAACTTCCGCCGACTCGCGGCGTCCAAGCAAGTCAAGAACCGCGGCAACCTTTTCCGGCGTCCAACGGCTACGCCACGCTTCGACGTCACGCCAACTGGGATCTCGCCTACCACCCCTACGCTTGCGGTAGGTGAATGACTGATCACCAGTCACATATTCGGAGGCAAGGTCGGGCTGATATGTCATCGGGTACTGTCCGGCGATTTGAAGGGCGATCATGTAGCCGAACGCTCGGGGTGAGCGGCGCGCGGAACCGCACGACCTGTCTTCAAGGCGGACGATTTGGCCCGCGGCCGCTCCACCCCGTTGTTAGCCGCTATCTTCGTCATCGGGTCGCAGCTCGATCCCTGGCCGTCGTGGGAAGAGAGCTGCTGGCCGTTCGTCGGATGGTAGAGGCAGGCGCCGTAACTTCTTACCGAGATGGCCCGGGTCTGCCCTTTCGCGCTTCCTCCGAGTTCGCTACTTTGCGGGCGGCGTCACCTTTCGCATGACCACTGTATGCATGACATCGTCCTTACGGACCCTCTCGCCGTGCATCGTGGTCCGGTCCCCGCTCATGCGGAAGCTGAACTGCGGGTTTGGCGGCGTTCCCCATTCGATTTTTCCACCGGACACCTTTGCTCGGATACGAGTCCAGCCGCCCTTAAAATATGGAGGAGAATCATCCCAGGCATAAACGACTCGCGCGGATTCTGTGTCAATCTGTTCCACGGCCAAGCGGCTGGCCAAGCCGCCATCCCAGTTTCCCTCCCAGATGCCTGAGAATGCGGCCAATTCAGGCGCCAGGCCTGGAGATGGCGGAGTGATGTTAAGATTTTCCGGCCAAGGCAGATTGACGGTGCTCCCGGTGGTAGCGCAGGCAGACAGGGTGGCAACTGCAATCGCGAGAACCAGGCTGCGCATCCTCATGCTTGTCCTCCTTCCGATAGAAAGTCGCGGGGGCTTTCGGGAGAGCGGTGTTCGCGCGAAATGCGTTTTCGTATGCCACCGCTGCTCTCTTTGCTCTCTTGGGCTGGCTAACGCTCAGTGTAACCCGCGGGCCGGGCTGGCGCGGACCGTGCGCTCTTTGCGCGGGCCGTGACAGGACGGACCGGCGGGTTGACGCGGTAGTTAGGCTGACCCCTTGACCGTCGCTTCGACAGCCTTCTACTCATAAGGAACGCGTGGCGCTGCTCTCAAGACTGCGTCAGCAACCTCCTTGGGACGCATGACCGTGAAGCCCGGCTCAACCTTGGCTCGCGCGGCGTTGATGCCATCTATGAGGCCGCAGACCCAAGTGGCATATGTTCGCGGCTCAGCTCGCATCTTACCGCCCGATCTACTTGCGTGGCGAACTCCAGTGTCGACATTCGCCAGCTTCTTCAGTTCACGGATCTCAGAAACTGGGACCCCAAGGGCTTTGGCTAGCCCCTCCCATGTCATTCCCGCACCTGCGACGAGCCATTCGAAGCCGCGATATACATACACGATGGCTTCATGTGGAAAAGAGAGAGCCAGATGAGCGTCGTCGGCGGCGCGACGGAGAACCGTGTGATCGCAAAGTGCCTTGTACCAATTGTAGAATCGACTCAGGATTTCATCAGGTGGTTCGGGCGATTGGGGATCTGGCCTGTCGAAATGTACCGTCCAGGCAATTTCGCCGGCGACCCTTCGGAAAACGATACGACCCATGGCGCGCGGGTGAAACAGCCCGGCACCTGCTAAGAGGAGCGCACTGGTCACTCGCTTGACCATGAAGTGACTATCGGCCGCCTGCTCCTCGATATTGTCTCCCAATAGCAACCCGAACCGTAGGAGGTACGCACGTGTACCCCCGCAGGTGATCCACCATTCAAGACCAGTGTCCTTTTCCAGGTAACGCGTATTGATGTCCGGAACGACGTAGCCCCGGTTGTTCTCCAGGCGAAACACACTCACGGCGATGTCAGTCATGGTGACCCATGGCAGCCTGACGGAGCCCGTAACCTGCGGGCCGTGCTGGCCCGCGCACTGCGGTCCCAACGCGCATGACAGGAGGGACCGTCGGGCTCACGCGAGTGTTAGGCTGCGCTGCCCGCGCCGCAACACGGCTGCGATTGGCTGCAGGTCTGCGCAGCGGCAATCAGCGAGAAAGCGCCAACTGCATCAAAGGAGCCACCGTCACCGCAACGATCACCAAACTGAGAGTGATGGCAATTTGTATCCAGGGTGTTGCTTCAACTCCGAAGGCGAGCTCAAGCGGCCGTTCAAGTCCGCGTGCTACGATCGGACCCACCGCGAGGCTCGAAAGACCAACCAACTGGGCGAAGTCCTTTGGGGTAAGCGATCTGCCTATCCAAACAAGAGCGATTAGAAGAGCGCTGACAACTAGAAGTACGAGCGCCCACCCGATAGCACGAACGATGAGAGGAAGAGCCGCGAGGATTACCATGGCTAGGAGGATGCCAAGTGCAATCTGGATGATCGTGATCATGCGAGTCCTCGGATCACCTTGCGCAGCCTAACGACCAAGCTCAGCAGCGGCGGCCGCGCTGAGCGACAGTGAACTCCGAGAAACCAGGATCGCGGCCGCCGTCTGCTGCAGCGCCTGGTTCGGCGACTGGCTCATCCTCGAAGTGGGCCAGCAATAGCCGCTTCGTCATCTCCCGATACAAATCACAGCTGTACCGAATCGCAGAATCGTTTCCGTTACACGAAGACAGTTCGCGGGAGATGTTGCAACCACCCGCGCACGAACCCTCGATTTCGCATCCGTGGCAAAAGTCCCTAGCACCAGCGTAGTAGGAAGAAACCAGCTCCCGGTGCAGATCCCAGTTGAACGCATCCGCCTGTCGGACGTTTCCGAAGTTGCCACTACTGAAGCCGCAGGCGGACAATCGTCCGTCAGGGTGAACGGAGATCGTTTCTCCTAATACTGCACCGCAGAAGAATGCTACCTTCCCGCCTCCTGTTGCACTCTGGGTGAGGTTATGGATGGCTGTCGTCCAGAATCCTTCCACCGTTATCCCGTGCTTCCTGCCGTACTGATAGATCGACCACACTCGCTCGGCAGCTTGGGCGACGGGGACGTGGAGCAGGTGGAGGACATCGTAAGAGACACGGACCCAGGAAAAGCCCCATTCTCGGGCGAAATCGATGATGCCGGTATCCAGGTGGTGATAGTTCTTGTCGTTTATCGTGGCCATGAAGCCGGTGAGTTCACAGCCCGCATCCATCAGTCGCCGCCAGCCGTCAAGAATTCGGCTGGATGCACCCAGACCAGCCTTCGTAACCCGCACAGCATCGCTGGCGGCGGGAACACCGTCCAAGCTCGTCGCGATGGCGACGCGATTGGCGGAAAGGTGTGCAGCAACCTCGTTGTCAACCAGTGTGGCATTCGTGTTAATGCTCATCTCGAGTGGAAAATCCGCGAACAACCCTCGTGCATATGATGCTGCGCGAAGCGTCACATCTCGATTCGCAAGGGGCTCACCACCCGAGAAATTGACATAAGCCCGCCTCTGAGTTCGTGTGACGAGAGAGTGATACCAGTCGATTCCTGCTTTGGCGATTTCGAAGGGCATCAGGATCGAGCGCTTGGAAGCTGCGTCATCCATGTTGCGGCCGGCGATACAGTAGGAACAGCCGAGATTGCAGACTTCCGCAGTCATCAAGCTGAACCAGTTGACGAGGCTGCGAGTATCTGCCGTATAGCGCTCCTGCCTAGAGCGGACTTGACTCCGGGCAGCGGTGTCATCAGTTGACAGTAACTGGTCCAGGTCATCCAGTCCTGTTTCCACGCCTGACCCGTTCAGTTCGCTGAGGAAGGTGTCTCTTTCAGCAGCATCCTCGAAATCCAGCTTTTCCGGCTGGTTGAGCAGGGAGTGGTAGAGTATGGCGGAAGTGTCCCCGAAGGGGTAGGCGACGATCCGTGAGGCTTTGGTAGGCTGCTGGACCAACTGCAAGGGAATCATCGGCTCTTACCTTCGCGTGCAGGCACCCCCTTCCGCAGCTGCGGAAGGGGGTGCAGACGGTTTCACTTCTTAATGGCAGTTGGACGGCCTCTGGCAGGTGTTGTTGTAGTCCTTCGGCAGTGCCTTCGTTCGCGCCTTGACCTTGACTTTTACCTTGGGTTTCACCTTGGTTTTCACTGTCTCACCTCCCTTTCACCTCGGCGTTGCTGCCGGTGTTGAGTGAACGCCAAGCACGTTGTTGTGCTGCAAGCGTACTGGCATCAACCCGCCCTGCGGTGCAGCACTTCCCCGCATGGTTTGTCCGCAAAGCTCCCCGCTGAACCCGAGAAGGGCATGCAGCTTCGGCTCCGTTCGCCGCGCCCCCCACTTCGCCGAACGGGGCGGCGGATCAGCCGCAGGCGGGACGGCGAGGGAACTCGCCGGAGCGACTGGCGGCTGCATCCGCGTGATGGGCCGCGCGAGCGGCCCCAGCACGCGGAGGTCTATCCGCCGCCCCGATGCGCCGACTGCGTAGCGCCGGCGCTGTCCGCGGCCAACCTCTCGTGAGGCGCCGGCCTCGCAGGGATGGAGCCACCCGAGGTCCCCCGACTGGACCGCAGCGACGGCCGCGCGCGTCGGCGCATCTCGAATTAGGCAGACCGGCCTAGTTCATTTATGGCTGACCGGCCTGCAGCCTAGCTCGGCAGGCTGGACGGCGCCACGGAAGCCCTAACCGTTCGTCGGCAAAGCAATGCTTGTCCTTGGGCCGAGACGAAGACACCTATGCTATCCCGCCGCCCCGCAGCCTAGACTGGGACCGGCCGCAGACTGGCCGCCGGCCGGGGGCGGGCCAAGCGGCAGGCGGTCGGCCGGGCTGCGGACGGCCGCCGGCCCCCGGTTCAGGACGTGGGTATAGATCATGGTCGTGCTGACGTCGGAATGCCCCAAGAGTTCCTGCACCGTGCGGATGTCGTAGCCATCCTCGAGCAGGTGGGTGGCGAAAGAATGGCGAAACGTATGAGGGGTCGCCGGCTTGGCCACGCGCGCCCCACGGACGGCTTCTTTCACGGCCCGCTGGAGAACCGATTCGTGGAGGTGGTGCCCTTGCCTGCCGGTCAGGAGCTTGGGGTTCTGCGGGGCCGAAGGGGAATTCACGGTCGTCATGAAGTCAACCTCCTTCGGTGGGTGCATCGTATGCGGGGTCCATCCGCCAAGTCAAGCGCATTCTCTTCCCGCTCCTCGGTGTAGCGGAAATCGCCTGTTCCCGCAGGACCACATGGTATAAAATGCTTGACATGGTGTGCGTTAATTGCCTAGACTTCGCGCCGGTCGTTATCCGATAGCACTCGCAGGTACGGTCTCAGGAGAACGCATGGCAACCCCTACGATTCTGAAACTGAGCGATGCCGACTTTGACACGCAGGTGAAGGCCCAGCCGCTTCTGATCGTCGATTTCTGGGCGGAATGGTGCGGTCCCTGCCGGATGGTTGCGCCCGTGCTGGAGGAGCTGGCTGGCGAGTACGCCGACCGCCTGGCCGTGGGAAAGGTGAACGTTGATGAGAATCGCCAGATCGCGGCGCGCTTCGGCATCCGCAGCATCCCGACGCTCCTGTTCTTCCGCGATGGCGCCCAGGTGGATCAGGTGGTCGGGGCACACCCCAAGGCCACGATCAAGGGGAAGATCGATCAACTCCTGAACGCACACTGAGTGGTCGTTGGAACGAACCCGATGATCCGCACACCGCATACCTGCCCAGGACTGATTCCCTCTCATCGCTGGTGACCGCCGGCCCGCCCTCCTTTCGCCTCCGACGTTTTCTTGACCCTGTCTGTGTCCTCGTGCTAGCTTCAGCTTCCGTCGCCGGGGACGCCCATCCTGTGTGAGGGGGAGTCATGTATACACCCGATCTGGAGACTTTTCGCGAGCTGGCACGGCGAGGCAATCTCATTCCCGTTGCCCGGCAGATCCTGGCGGATATGGAAACCCCTGTCTCCGCCTTCCGGAAGATTGACAGTGGGAATTACGCCTTCCTTCTGGAGAGCGTCGAGGGGGGCGAAAAGTGGGGCCGGTACAGCTTTCTCGGGAGCAATCCCAGCCTGGTCTTCCGCGCCAAGGGCTCGCATCTGGAAGTGTTGCGGGGCGAGGGGAGCGAGGTCCTCGGCGACGTCCAGGACCCGCTGGCGGGCCTCATGCAGCTCCTGGGAAAATACCGGCCGGTGAGCGTCCCCGGCCTGCCGCGGTTCACCGGGGGCATGGTGGGATACCTGAGCTACGACGTCGTCCGGCATCTGGAGCGGCTACCCGATCTGGCGAAGGACGATCTGGATCTTCCTGACGCGCTGTTCCTCTTGACCGACACCCTCCTCATCTTCGACAACGTCACGCACCGGATCACCGTGGTGTCCAACGCCGTCGTGCCGGACGAGACGCCGTCGGCGGTGGACCGCGCCTACCATGAGGCCCAGCAGAAGATCGATGCGATCATCGCCGCCTTGCGGCGGCCGATGGGCGCGCCCATGGGCCGGCCGGCGCGCACCGGATCGCTGCACGTGGAATCCACCGTCACCCGGGAAGGATTCTGCGAGGCCGTGGCCCGGGCCAAGGCATACGTCGAGGCGGGCGACATCATTCAGGCGGTCCTCTCGCAGCGCCTGACCGTCCGGACCGACGCGGACCCCTTCGATGTGTACCGCGCCCTCCGCATCGTGAACCCTTCCCCCTACATGTACTACCTCCGGCTGGGCGATCTGAAGGTGGTGGGCAGCTCCCCGGAGATCCTGGTCCGCCTGGAGGGGGATCGGATCGACCTCCGCCCCATCGCCGGGACCCGCCCGCGGGGAGCCACGGAGGAGGAGGACCGCCAATTGGCGGAGGAACTCCTGGCCGATCCCAAGGAGCGGGCCGAGCATATCATGCTGGTGGACCTGGGCCGCAACGACGTGGGCAGGGTCGCCCAGGTGGGGAGCGTGAACGTTTCCGATCTCATGGTCGTGGAGCGGTATTCCCACGTGATGCACCTGGTGTCGCATGTCCGGGGGACCCTGGAGCCGGGGAGGAACGCCTTCGATGTCCTGCGGGCCTGCTTCCCGGCCGGCACGGTGAGCGGCGCTCCCAAGGTCCGGGCCATGGAGATCATCGAGGAGTTGGAGCCGGTGCGCCGCGGTCCCTACGCGGGCGCGGTGGGGTACGTGAGCTTCTCCGGCAACCTGGATACCTGCATCACCATTCGGACCGTGCTGTTCGCGCGCGGTGTGGCGACCATCCAGGTGGGGGCCGGCATCGTGGCGGACTCGGAGCCGGAGCGGGAGTACCAGGAGACGATGAACAAGGCCAGAGGTATGCTGCGCGCCATCGAGCTGGCCGAGGCGCACCTCGACTGAGCGGGGGAGAGAGCCGAGAGCAGAGAGCGGTGATGGCCATGATCCTCATGATCGACAACTACGACTCCTTCACCTACAACCTGGTGCAGTACCTCTGCGAGCTGGGAACGCAGGTGGAGGTCCACCGGAACGACCGGATTTCGCTGGAGGAGGTCCGGGCCATGCGACCGGAGCGGATCGTCCTCTCACCGGGGCCGTGCACCCCGGCCGAGGCGGGGGTCTGCTGCGACGCGATCCGGGCCTTCGGCGCCAGCATACCCCTCCTCGGCGTCTGCCTGGGGCACCAGTGCATCGGGGCGGCCTATGGCGGCCGCATCGTCCGGGCGGCTCGCCTGATGCACGGCAAGACCTCGCCCATCCACCACGACGGGCGGACGCTGTTCGCCGGGCTGCCCAATCCCTTCGAGGCGACCCGCTACCATTCCCTGCTGATCGAGCGGGAGAGCCTGCCCGCGTGTCTCGCGATTTCGGCCGAAACCGCGGAGGGGGAGATTATGGGCGTGCGCCATCGCACGCATCCCGTCGAGGGCGTGCAGTTCCATCCCGAGTCTGTCCTGACTCAGGCCGGGAAGACATTGCTGCGGAACTTCCTGGCCCGACCGGTTCCCGCAGCACAAGAGGGGGAGATGCGCCCATGATCGTCGAGGCGATTCGCAGGGTCGTGGATGGCAACGATCTCAGGCGGGAAGAGGCCTTCGCCGTCATGGATGCCATCATGTCCGGCCAGGCGACGGACGCTCAGATCGCCAGCTTCCTGACCGCCCTCCGTATGAAGGGCGAGACGGTGGAGGAGCTGATCGGCTTCGCCCGGGTGATGCGCGAGAAGGTCTCCCCGGTGAAGACCCGGCACCGGGTCCAGGCCTCGCTCTCCGGGACCGACCGGGAGATGCTGGTGGACACGTGCGGCACCGGCGGGGACGCCGCGGGCACCTTCAACGTCTCCACGGCCACGGCCTTCGTGGTGGCCGGCGCCGGCGTTCCCGTGGCCAAGCACGGCAATCGCTCCGTGAGCAGCCTGTGCGGCAGCGCCGACGTGGTGGAGGCGTTGGGCGTCCGCCTGGACCTTCCGCCCGAGCGGGTGGGCCGGTGCGTGGACGAGGTCGGGATCGGGTTCTGCTACGCGCCGCTCTTGCACAAGGCCATGAAGTACGTCATGCTGGCCCGCAAGGAAATCCGCATCCGGACCGTGTTCAACATCCTCGGGCCGCTGACGAATCCCGCCCACGCTCTGGCCCAGGTGATCGGCGTCTATGACGGCCGCCTGACCGAGGTGATGGCCCAGGTCCTGAAGGAACTGGGGACGGTGCGGGCCTTCGTGGTCCACGGCGAGGACGGGCTGGACGAGATCTCCAACA
>Ga0315279_10003750_pt1 | contig 20855 bp, 15 predicted proteins | sample YL17G06_20_MG_FD_203694 | JGI IMG/M metagenome (GOLD analysis project Ga0315279, IMG submission 203694) | Sediment microbial communities from Yellowstone Lake, YNP, Wyoming, USA - YL17G06_20 | ecosystem: Environmental > Aquatic > Freshwater > Lake > Sediment | place: USA: Wyoming | collected... | reverse complement strand
GCGCCGACCTCGATGCGGAGAGTCCGCGGCTGGTCGTCCCCGACGGCCTGAGAGTCGAAACCCCGGCGCTGCACATACCCGCCCTTGCCGAAGTGGACTGGCGCATCGGCGCCGAGCGCCCGGATCGCTATACCGTGCGCATCGCCGTCGGTGGGCAGCAGTTCGAGAAGGAGGTAGTCGTCTCCCGGAGTGGGACGCGCGTCTCCCCCCGCCGCGTCGGGTCGGGGCTGCTCGATGCAATGACCAATCCCGGCGAGAAGCCTCTGCCGCCGGGCTCGCCCTTGCGCGTCATCGCCGTCCAACACGAGCCCGCCGCGCTGCCCCTGCTCCGCTGGAACGTGCACTGGCTGGTGGCTTTCTTCGTGCTGTCGATCGGCTTTGGCTTCGCACTCAAGGGCGTCTTTCGGGTCGAGGTCTAACCACGGTTGCAGCCACGCAGCGCAGCCGCCTGGAGTGCTCCTCGCGTCAGATCAATACGACATCGGGCGGCCAGGGATAACCGGCGCGCCCGTCGAACTCCCCAATCCAAATGCTTGCACGGAATTCGAGCCCCGGCCGGCGACTCTGCCTTCGCGCACCGACGCCGTGGGCGGCGGCGGCTGCCCTAATGGTGCTCGCCGGCGGTTGCAGCCGCTCAGTGCAACAGGCGGCGTCGGCCGCTCCCCCGGACCGGCCCGACGTCCGCCCCGCGGCCGTGGCCGGGCAGTTCTACCCCGGGGATGCCGGGGCCCTGGCGCGGGCGGTGGACGGCTACCTCGCCGCCGCCAAGGTGCGCGCCAGCACTCGGGCGATAGCCGCGCTCATCGTTCCCCACGCCGGCTACGACTTCTGCGGCAAGGTCGCCGGTCATGCCTACGCGGCGCTCAAGGGGCGCTCCGTCGCCACCGTGGTCGTCGTCGGCCCCAGTCACCGCGCAAGCTTCGGCGGCGCGGCTCTGTGCTCGGCAAAGACCTGGGAAACGCCGCTGGGGACGATCCCCGCCGACCGCGCACTGGTGGCAGCGCTGGTCGGGCGCGAGGGCTTCGCGCTCAACGACGACGCACATGCCCCCGAGCACTGCATCGAAGTCCAGCTTCCGTTCCTGCAGCGCACGCTTGGCAAGTTCCAACTGGTGGCGGTCCTGATGAGCGACTTCTCCCGCGCCAACTGCGCGCGGGTGGCGCAGGCGCTAGCCGAGGAGTTGAAGGGCCGCAGCGCACTGCTCATCGCCAGCTCCGACATGTCCCACTACCCGGCCTACGAAGACGCGTGTGATGTTGACGCGCAAACGCTGGATGCGATCAGCTCCTTCGATCCCGCGCGGGTGCGGGCCAGGAGCGCGAGCTTGCTGGCGCGGGGCACGCCGGGGCTGGAGTGCACGCTGTGCGGCCTGGGGCCGGTAGTCGCGGTGATGGAGGCCGCCAAACGGCTGGGCGCGGATAAGGTCGAAGTGCTGTGCTATGCGAACTCTGGTGATGCCATGCCGCAGACGAAGGACCGCGTGGTCGGCTACTGCGCGGCAGCGATCTATGGCAAGGAGGGCGCCACGATGAGCGACAAATCGGCGGAAGCGGCGCCAGGCTCCGGCGAGGCGGAGCTTAACGAGCCCCAGCAGCGCAAGCTCCTGCGCCTGGCGCGGCGCGCGATCGGGGAATACGTGCGCAGTCGCACCGTGATCGAGGTCACCGAGGACGACCCGATGCTGACGCCGCCGCGCGGCGTGTTCGTGACGCTTAGGCACGGGCAGATGCTGCGCGGCTGCATCGGCGACCTCGAGGGACGCGAGCCCCTCTACCTCAACGTGCGCGACAAGGCCATCGCTACGGCCACGCAGGACTTCCGCTTTGAGCCGGTGCGCCCGGCGGAAGTGCCCGAGCTGACGATCGAGATCTCGGTGCTCTCGCCGATGCAGCCGGTGAAGGACCCGTCGAAGCTCGTGGCCGGCAAGCACGGGGTCATGGTGTCCCAGGGCAGTCGCGCGGGGGTGTACCTGCCGCAGGTGGCGACGGAGCAGGGCTGGACCTGCGAGGAGATGCTCAACCACCTTTGCCAGTACAAGGCCGGCCTCCCCGCGGATGCGTGGCGCAAGGGCGCCGACCTGTACTGCTTCACCGCGCAGGTTTTCGGCGAGGATGAACTCGGTCGGTAAGGTAGGGCAACTCGTGGGAAACGGGCCGTGCGACAGGCCGCAGCCGGCGCACCGGCCGCAAGCGGACGCGCCCGCGTCGGACGACCGCACCTCCCGCAGCCGGCGCACCGGTCGCGGCCGCGGCCGGCGCCGCTTTCTGGGCCTGGTTGCCGGGGGTGTGGTCGCCGCCGGCGCAGGCGGCTGGTTGGGCGCGCGCCTGTTGGGGGGAACAGGAGGCCCGAGTCGCCCGGCGGCCAAAGCCCTCCACACAACCGGCGGGCAAGCGCCGGCCGTCGCCACCGGTTCCAGTCCGCCCCCTGTGGTCGCCAAGGTGACGCACGCCGGCGCTGTCGGCGACGACTCGCAAGTGGCGCCCGGCGTGGTGCGCGACATGGTTGACGCCGCGATGTCGGGCCTCACCGGTAAGAAAGAGCGGGCGGCGGCGTGGGCGTCGCTGTTCTCGCCAAATGACGTGGTGGCGATCAAGGTCAACTGCCTGGCGGCGCCCCGTGCCTCCACTCACCCCGAGATCGTGGACGCCATCGTGGCCGGCCTGCGCGCCGCCGGCGTGCCGGGCGAGAGCATCATCATCTACGACCGCCTCAACCGCGAGCTTGAGCGCGCGGGCTTCGCCCTAAACACCGGCCGCGGCGTGCGCTGCTTCGGCTCCGACATTTCGGGCTACGATGCCGAACCCACCGAGGCGGGCTCCGTGGGCTCCTGCCTCAGCCGCATCGTGTCCGAGATGTGCACCGCTATCATCAACGTCCCGGTGGTCAAGGACCACGACCTCGCCGGCGTCACCATCGCCCTCAAGAATCACTTCGGCAGCATCCACAACCCCAACAAGCAGCACGAGAACCGCTGCTGCCCCCAGGTCGCCGACGTCAACCTCTTCCCCGCCCTCCGCGCCAAGCAGCGCCTGGTGATCGCGGACGCGCTGACCATCACCTACGATGGCGGCCCGGCCTACAAGCCCAACGCCTGCGCCGCTTACAACGGCGTCCTGGCCGCGCGCGACGCCGTGGCCCTGGATGCCGTCGGTCTGGACATCATCGAAAGCCTGCGCCGCCGCGCGGGATTGCCCACGCTGGCGCAGGAGGGGCGGCATCCGGACTACATCGCCGTCGCCGCCGACGGCGAGCATAACCTCGGCGCCGCCGATCTGTCGCGCATCCGGCGCATTGACATCGGCCTGGGCGAAGGCGCGCAAGCATGAGTGGCCTGACGCGGCGAGAGTTCGTGCGCGAGTGCGCGCTCAAGGCCGTGGGCGCGTGCGCGCTGGCGGCGGGTGGCGCCTCGGCTGCCACCGCGCTCGCCGCGCCGGAGCGCGCCGATGAATGGTACGTGCGCCGCGCGCTGTACTACAAGCGCCTGCCTAAGCAGCGCGTGCGCTGCGAGCTTTGCCCGCGAGAGTGCGAGGTCGGCGACATGGAGCGCGGCTACTGCGGCGTGCGCGAGAACCGCGGCGGGGAGTACTACACGGTCGTTTACGGCCGCGCCTGCACGACCCAGATCGACCCCGTCGAGAAGAAGCCGCTCTTTCACTACCTGCCGGGCAGCCTCATATACTCGTTCTCCACCGCGGGGTGCAATCTCGAATGCAAGAACTGCCAGAACTGGCAGATCTCGCAGGCGCGCCCCGAGCAGCTAACGGAGATCCGTCTGCCGCCCGCCGACACGCTCAAGCAGGCGCGCGAGCGCGGCGTGCGGCTTATCGCGGGAACCTATGGCGAGCCCACGGTCTTCTACGAATACCTCGAGGAGGTCGCCAAGGAGGGCCGCAAACACGGCGTGCGCACGGTCGCCATCACCGCGGGCTACATCAACCCCGACCCCATGCGGCGACTGTGCCGTTCTCTCGACGCCATCAAGATCGACATCAAGTCTTTCCGCGATGACTTCTACCGCCGCAACTGCTCGGCGCGGCTCAAGCCCGTGCTCGAATCCGTCGCCGCCGCCAAGGGCACCGGCATCTGGCTCGAGCTGGTCTATCTCGTCATCCCCACCATGAATGACGCCGACGCCGAGATCAAGAGCCTCGCGCAGTGGGTCAAGGCCGACCTCGGCCCCGACGTGCCGCTGCACTTCTCGCGCTTCTATCCCACCTACCGGCTGACCAACCTGCCGCCCACGCCCACAGAGACGCTCACCCGCTGCCGCGACTTGAGCATGGCCCAGGGGCTGCGCTACGTCTATGTCGGCAACATCCCCGGCCACCCCGGGGAGAGCACCTACTGCCCCAAGTGCGGGCGCACGATTATCGAGCGCCAGGTGTTCACCATCCGCCACAACAACCTGCGCCACGGCAAGTGCAAGTTCTGCGGCGCCGTCGTGCCCGGGGTGTGGGCATGAGCGTCAGGGCAGGAGGTAAGCTTCTGCCCTGCGAATCTACGAATCGAATGCAGCGTGGGACGCGCGGCGGTAGGGGCAATGGTCACGCCGCTCGCAGGACGAACAGCGAGAGGGGGACGTGCGCTTACACCAAGACCGGCCGCTGGGTTCGCAGAGTTTCCTGGGCGAGGTCGAGCGGACACCAGGCCGCCGCATTCGCCCGCTGCCCATCGGCCGCCCGAGGACAGCCGTAGGTGACGATAATAGGTAACTGTCCCTACTTACCCGCGCGCTCCCCGCCGGGGACTACTCGCTGGAGGGCTTCGAGCACCTGGTCGCGGTGGAGCGCAAGACGCTCGAGCATTTGGTGGCTCTTATCATCGGCCACACAAGGAGTGACGGAGCGGAAGGTGCTACCGCCTATTCCTCTTTAGCGGCTTCGGCTCGGGTTCTTCGCGCGCGCGGCGGCGCGGCGCGCCCTTCGGGTACCGAAAGAAAATGATCGAAGATCTCCGGCATGTGCCGAAACATCATGAACATCTCTCGGTCCGGAAACATCTCCTCCCCCAAGGGGCCATGCATGGCAACTTCGACCATGTCCTGAATGCGGCGCATCGCCAACCTGGCCGTCTTAGGGTGGCCCGCGCGAAGAGCGCGGTAGACCTCAGTTCCAAGCTCGTACAACCAAGGGCACTGGTCTCGAAACATGCTGATAAACATCAGCCAGGCACTCGCAGGGTCGAACCGCCCACCCATGCCATGGCGGGCCATCATGAGTACTTCTTCCATCATCATAGGGTGGAACCGGCGGCGGCCTCGGATCCTGTCTGGCAACTCCCCGAGGATGATCTTGATCTCCTCGAACAGCTTGGTTACCGGTGGCTCCTCCGATCTCTCCAGTCCCTCGCCCTCTGACGACGCGGGCTTCTTGCTCAGTATGCCAGGCATCTGCTTGCGGAACTCAGCCACGCACCGTCTGACCGCTTCGTCACGCGGGTTGGCTTCGGGATTGCGTCGGATCAACTGCAGAACAAGCTTCGTCAGTGAGTCCTCATCGTCCTCGGAGTTGTGGAACTGGGCAAAAGGCCCCATGTTCGCCTGTCCCTCGGGAACCCCGATCAGGACGCCAAGAACGTCCGTGTCCAACTTCCCTGCCGCAACACCGGCCTCGTACAGAATCCACGGACGGTTCATACTGGACTCCGTCAGAAGTGCGACAACATCGGTGGCCGTGGCCAACTTCTCCATGATGGCGCTGTACCACTCGGAACCGAAATCGAGGCCTGCTGTCCCTTTGCGGTCCGAGGAGCGGAACGACGCGAGCATCCCACCGCTCGCGTCAGTCAGCAGGTTCGCGAACGCCTCTGCGAGGTCCGCATCCCGGCTGTCATGGCTGATGAAAACGAGACCCCTACGCGGTCCTAGCACTTGGGGTGCTGTCTTCGGCGGTTCGGGCGCTGGTGCTTCTGGCCGCTTCCGCGGAGTTGCAGCCTTCTTCCTCATCGCCACTTCATCCTTGACGGCAATAGCATGTCGTCGCCGTGCTGGACTTCTGAGGGGCTCCCTGCGGCTGACGGGGCGATCCCCTTTGTTCTCTTTCTTCCTCGGCCGGACAGCTGATTCCTGCATGCCAACCTATCAACTGCGTGGCCGTGTTCTGGGCGATCAGTGGGGCATCCGCAAGTGCGCCGCCCAGCGCCACCTGGAGCGCCGCAAACCCTTCCTCTCGCTGCTCGGCCAGCAGGATGGGGGCGGGACATGAGCGAGGACAGGTCGGTGCCAGTTCTGGAAAAGGCCCTCCACCTGCTGCGGCGCTATTTCCTGTGCCGCACCGATCGAGTGGCCTTCCTGGCCCCCTGGGGGAAACCGTCACCGGCAGATGCTAACAAGGAAACCGGGGACAGTTACTTGTTTTCATTCTTGTCGTCACAAGACCCCCGCCAGAGGCGGACAAGCTTCGCTGCCGCTCAGAGCCTGCCCCTTCGACGTTGCTCCCTTCGGCTGCGCTCAGGGCAGGCAGGGCAAGCTCTGAGTGTAACGAAGGGGTGACACAGTGTCTGGGGCAGGAGGCAAGCTCCTGCCCCACGAATCTACCGGCGAAGCTACGAACCGAACAGGGAGCATATCATGCGAAAAGTCAAGATCGGCTTCATCCCCTCGCACCGCGATCCGTTCAGCCGCAAGTGGGCGGTGCAGATGCGTCGGCGGTGCGCCGCCGCCTTGAGGAAGGTGCCGGGGCTCGACCTGGTCGTGCCCGGCCCTGAGCTGACCCCGGAGGGCCTCGTGGGCAGTATCGCCGAGGGGCGGAGGACCCTGGGACTGTTCGATAACGAGCGGGTCGCCGGCGTCATCGTCGGCGGCATGACGTTCGGTCATGAAACCTCGGCGGTGGGCGTGGTCATCGCCGGCATGCCCCGCGGCACGCCGGTGCTGCAGTTCGCGACCAAGGGTTCCCCGATCGAGGACGGGCAGCGGGCCTCGGACTCATGGTGCGGCCAGTTCATGATTACCTCGGCGATGAAGCGCCGCGGCATCAAGTACGAGCACATCCCGACCTGTTTCCCCGAGGAGCCGATCTTCGCCCACTGCGCCGCCCGCTTCGTCCGCACCTGCGCCGCCAACCAGGCGTTCCACGGCGCGCGCTTCGGGCAGATCGGCGTGCGGCCCCAGGAGTTCGAGTCCGTGTGGTGGGATGAGGCGACAATGCAGAAGCGCTTCAACCAGACGGTGGTGCCGGTGGACCTCGACGAGACCTTCGCGCGCATGGACGCGATCTCGCCGGATGCCAGGGAGACCAAGGCGGCCGCCAGGCGTATCGCGCGCGGCTTGAGCGCCTGCGAGGCGCCGCCGGAGATGCTCACCAACGTTGCCCGCGCGGAGATGGCGCTGGAGCGGATTGCGCGCGAGCATGACCTGGTCGGCATGGGCGTCAACTGCTGGACGCGCGTGCAACAGCGCTTCGGCATATGCGTGTGCGCGGCCCTCGGGCGGCTGGTGGACAAGGGCATCATGGCCTCGTGCGAGGTCGATATCTACGGCGCCGCCAGCATGTGGGCCACCTACACCGCCGGCCTCGACCAGGTTTCCCCGCACTTCATCGACTGGACCGAGCTGCACCCCGAGCGCGAGAACGTCTGGCTCGCCTGGCACTGCGGCAACTGCCCCAGCAGCGTGTGCGATCCGCAGAGCCAGCGGGTGCTGCGCCAGCACGCGTTCATGGCGGTCGAGTCCTCCTACGGCACCATGGAGTTCAGGATGAAGCCCGGCCCCGTCACCTTGATGCGCCTGGTCGAGTACGACGGCGATTTCACCATGTTCATCGGCCGCGGCGAGGTGATTTCCATCGAGCCGTTCGTGCGCGGCTCCTACGGGTGGGTGCGGGTCGCCGACGTCATGGACTGGGAGCAGAAAATGGTGGAGCACGGCATCATCCACCACGGCGTGCTCATCCACGACCCCGAGGTCGCCGCCGCCCTCGAGAGCTTCTGCCACTTCAACGACATCGAGGTGGTCAAGGGGGCGTAGGTCCTACCTGGAATGAGCCCGATCCGGCGCGCGGCGCAGGGCCAATCGGGATATGAGGCGTTGACCAGGTAGGGCCGCAAGCCCGCCCTGCTTGCCCCTTCGCGCTGCTTAGGGCAGACTCTGAGCCAGGTCGAAGGGAGCTTGTCGAAGGGGCCTTGCGCCCCCACGGCCTTTGTTCGTGGCGACCTCAAGCCCGCGACAGGCAAGTCCGCGGCCGCCGAGCTCAGCCATTCGACTGCCGCGGAGTCTGCGCTGCGGGACGCGTGTCGCCTCCACACTTGGCGGCGCACGCGCCACTTCCCGCAATCCATGTGCTCTCCACGCCACACCGTGCGCAAGGAAACGCTCAATGGGAGGCCAAACCTCGTGCTTATCGCCGGGACGTGGAATCGAGTCCGCGTTTGCCCGGCGCACAATCCCTGGGTGCAAGGAGGCTACCATGAGCACACGCGCCAAAGTCGGAATCGCCGTTGCAGTTGCGATCATCGCCGTCGCGGCTATCGCCGCGGTCGCTTTCTCCCAGCAGCAGCCGGCCCCGGGTCCGATGAACCAGCCGATCCAGGGCCCAGGTCCGGGCCCGATCCCAGATCCCAGCCCCATGCGCTCCGGGATGATCGGTCCGGGGATGATGGGCCCCGGTATGACGGGCCCCGGCATGATGGGCCCCGGCATGATGGGCCCCGGCATGATGGGCCCCGGCATGCCGGGCATGTGTCCCGTGTGCGGCGCCATGATGGGCGGCATGTGCGCGCGCGGTGGTATCGCAGCCACTGACAAGGCGGTTTACGTCCTGGTCGGCAACCAGCTGATGAAGTACAACAGCAACCTCGTGCTGGTGAAGACGACCGAAATCAAGGTTGATGTGCGCCGCATGCATGAGATGATGCAGCAGATGATGCGGAATTGCCCGATGCAGCAGCAGATGATGCAGGGCATGAAGGAGATGCCCCCGACAGAGCGCGGCCCGATGGTGCCCGGGATGAAGCCGGGAGCAGAACATGCGCCTGCGCCGGGGCCGGAGCCCCAGCCGAAGTAATGAGAGTTGACCGGCACCGCCCTGGGGCGCGCATTCCCCCGCGCGCCCCAGGGCTTTAGCGCCGGCTCGAACGCGATGGATATCGAGGCCTCGCTCCGTAGGGCAGGAGCACTGCGTCGCCACAGGTTAGAGCGTTCAGCCTTCGCCGCCCGGGCTGCTTCGGCTGCGAAGGCCGAAAGCGCCGCTTCGCGGAGCAGCATCGGCGGAGTAAGCTCGCCTCACAATGACGGCCCCGCAGCGCCATCACGCCGCACCGTGTTGGCAGGTCACCGCGAGGCGGCCGGCGAAGCTTCCCATAACCACGCTTATGGGCCTGAACCCCCTCTCGAGCACCGACATGAGTGAGGAATTGCAGGTCGCTGCGGTAGGGCTCGCATGCCTGGACTTTCTGGCGCTCGCCAGGCAGGTGCCAGTCGGGGAAACGTCGCGCATGCATCGGCTGCTGGTCCAGGGCGGCGGCTTGACCGCGACGGCGGCGGTCGCGGCGGCACGGCTCGGCGCCGGCGTGCGCTTGCTGACGCGTGTGGGCGACGACGACATCGGCCGCCAGGTGCTCGACGAACTACACAATGAGGGCGTGGACCTTGCGGGCGCCCCCGTGATCGCCGGCGCGGCGACCCCCTGCAGTATGATCCTGGTGGACCCGGGCACGGGCGACCGGACGATCTACAACTTCCCCGGCCAAGGGTTGGAGATAGAGGCGGCGGCGGGCGACGTAAGCTTCGTGCGCTCGTCGCAGGCGCTGCTCGTGGACGCCTTCTGGCGCGAGGCGGCGCTGGCCGCGGCCGCGGCGGCGCGCGAGGCGGGCATCCCGGTGGTCGCCGATTTCGCGCCCGGCGCGGAGGTCGAGGAGCTGGCGGGGCTGGTGGACGTGTTCATCGTCCCCGAGTCATGGGCCGGCGAGCGCTGCGGCGCGCACGGCTGCGAGGAAGCGCTTGAGCTGCTGCATTCCTATGGCGCCCGGATTGCGGTAGTCACCGCCGGTCGCCGCGGCTGCTGGTATTCGGCGGGGGATGAGCGCGGCCACCGCAAAGCCTTCGAGGTCGAGGTGGTGGATACGACCGGCGCGGGCGACGTCTTCCACGGGGCGTTCGCCTACGCGCTGGCGCGCGGCTGGGAGGTGGCGCGGTGCGTCGAATTCTCGGCTGCCGTCGCGGCGCTCAAGTGCGGCAAGCTCGGCGGTCGCACGGGCATCCCGACGCTGCCGCAAACGCTGGAGTTCCTGCGCGCCAACGGCCGCCTGGACTGGCGGCAGGCCTGAAGCCGTTTCGGCCCGCCGTTCGCTCGTGGGGCGCCGGTTCGCCTATTTCCCGACGATCTTTGCGCGGCTGAACGCAGACACTGCCGGCAGCAGCGGCGCGCTCTGTAGGGCGGGCGTTCCACCGCCCGCCGCAGCGCGGAACGGACCCCGCGCCCTACAGACCGACCTGGCAGCCTACGCGACGCATCACCTCGGCGTTTGCGGCGGAGCCGCTTCCTGAGTAAGCTTCACCACCTTGTAGCCGCCGCGGGTGAGGTCGCGCAGGAAGATCGCCGCGAACAGAATCACCAGGAACACCGGCAGTATCGCCATGTACCGGAGCGCGCCCGCGGGCCCGAAGTTATCGTACAGATACCCCATCAGCGGTTGGGCCAGACCCGAAGAGGCGTTGCCTGCGGCCCCCATCAGGCCCAGCAGCAGAGCACCGCCAGCCGGGAAGCGCTCCGAGGTCACGCCCAGCATGGTCGGCCAGAAGTAACAGACGCCCACCGCGAAGACGAACGATGCGGCATATGCGGTCGGCGCGGCATGCACCTGGCTCATCACGAACAGGCCGACAGCCGCCGTCACAGACGAGGCGATCAGCAGGCCGATGGGCGAAAGCTTGCGCACGACCGGCCCGGCGAACAATCGCCCGACCAGCATGATCAGGCTGATCCAGGCGAGGATGAGGATGCCGGACTGAGTGGCGGTCTTCTTCATGATCTCGGCGATCCACTGGTTCGGACCCAGCTCGGTTGCCGCGGTCAGCCACATGCAGATGAACCACAGTATGAACAGCGGCCGCAGCGCCTCTTTGTACATCCGCTTCGTCGAGACACCCGACTGGACGCGCTCGGTGCGGGGCAGCCTCAGCCGCAAGAGCAGGGCGCCGTAGACGAAGGCCGGGATGAGCACGATCGCCTGCTTCACCTGCCATCCCTGACCTGCCTTCGTGAGCGCGTAGGCCAGCACACTCCCGATCACGATCCCCCCGGGCCACCACGCATGCAGCAGGTTCAGCCTCTCGGTCTTGCGGTCCGCGTAGATGGTCGCCACCAGGGGATTGATGGCCGCCTCCACAAACCCGTTGCCCAGGCCGATCAACAGGGTGGCTGCCGCCAGCATGATGTAGCCATTGGCGAAAATCGTCATCAGCGTGCCCGCCACCTGCCCCAGGAAGGCCAGCCCCAGGATGGCACGCATCCCGACGACGTCGCATAGCAGTCCCCCGATGAAAATCGAGATGGTGAACCCCCAGAAAGCGCCGATGATGACCCACCCGAGCTGCGTATTGGTCAGGTGGAACTGCTTTGCCAGGTCACCGAGAATATCGCCGCGCACCGCGAAGATGATCGCCGTGGCGATGAGAGCGATGCAGCTGGCGAAGAACATCTGTCCACGGTTGCTGACACCCACGGGGCTCCGAATCTCTGAGGTCATGCTCGCGTCCCTCCTGGCGCTCTGCCGCAAGACTGTTGTCGCACCGCAGTCGGCGCACCGGCCAACGCCCGGCCGTCACCCGGCCTGCGCCGGGCGGCCTCGGGCTGCGCGTGCAAGGCGCTCCTTGAACGGCGGTCACAGGTAACGCAACTACCGACCGCAGTCGGCGCACCGACCCCGCCCGCGCGCCCGGGCCTGCTGGGCGGACTTCACTTAGACGGGAATCCCCTGCTATCCTTCTTGTATCGGCGCTCGCTGGTCCCCGATCCGTGCGGACCCGAGATTCCGCTCACGGCTGGCGCTGCTCCAGCCGCAGCGGTCGCTCCTGCTGATCCGTGATGCGCACCACCGCGCCCCAGTCGCCGCCCCCGTTAAGCACCTCGAGCAACACGTCGTTCGCACCCTGCTTGAGCTGTGCGTCGAAGGCGTCCTCGTCAACCGTCACTCCGCGATCCGCATTGTTGGCGAACACCAGCTCTCCGTTGACCCACACCTTGACCCCGTCGTCGCTGCCGACCATCAACCTCACCGGCTGCGCCTGCGGCGACATCACCCGCGCGTACAGATAGGCGGCCTTGTTGTCGGCGGGGCTCAGAATCTGGTCCAGGGGCACTATCCCCTCCAGGCCCGACGCGTGGTAGAACTGCCAGGCCAGCTTCTGCCCGCCGAGGTCGTACTGCTTATCCAGGGCGATCTCCTGCTCCGGGAAGTAGTGCTTGTCCCAGGCCTCTTTGTTCTCGTTCGGCAGGGGGCCGATGATCCACCAGTTGATGACGAACCCCTGCAGCGCCGCCGCGTCGATATCCGCGCCCAGCTCCTGCAGGCGCATCACCGCCGCCAGCGCCTGCGCGCGCGTCGCGCGCTCGAGCGTCTGCTCGAAGATCTGGTGGGCCAGAGACCGGTCTCCAGTCGCCGCCGCAGCCACCCCCAGCGCGAGGAAAGCGTTCGTCGCAGCCGCCGCAACCTCTGGCTCCGGCGCCGCCAGGGCCGCCTTCACCGCTTCCAGGTTTTCGAGGCCGCCGCTGGCGCCGATCCCCGTCAGCGCGCGGGCCTTGGCCTGCGGGCTCTGCGCGGCCCCCAGCGCGTAGGCGTAGGCACGCGCCGCCGCTGCGGAGTCACCCGACTCCAGCACCGCATCCGCGATGCTGAGATAGGCCGTCATCGCCGCCGCGCGCACCGGGGCCGAGTCGGTCTCGATGCCTCGCCGCAGCGCCTCCTGCGCCGCGGGGTCGCCGATGGCGCCCAGGGCCTCGACCGCCGCCATGCGCACGGCTTCATCCGGATCCGATAGCGTCCGTATGACCGCGGGCGTCGCCGTGCGGTCGCCGCGTCGGCCCAGCAGGCCCAGCATGGTGACGCGCAGGTCCGCGGGCGCATCCCGCAATCGCTCCGCCAGCGCAGTGGTAGCGTCGAAGCCCGACATTTCCCCCAGCGCCATCGCCGCGGCAACCCGCACCCGCGGGGACTCAGCGCCGAGGAAGGGTACCAGGTCCTTCGCGGTCTGCGGGCGCGCGGCGCGCCCTAGGCCCACCAGGGCAGCGACGAGGCGTCGCTCATCCGGGGCCGCACCCAGCACCTGGCGATACATCGCGGCCGCGCGGTAAACAAGCCCCTGCGATACCATCGATGACGCCAGCCTCAGGTAGGCGTCGAGCGCCGCCGGCCGCAGCTCGGCCGGGCCCTGCGTGGCAAGCTGCCATAGCGGGTCGGCTGCGCTTGCGTCGCCCATCTGCCCCAAGGCGTCCACCGCCGCCAGGCGCACGCCCATGTTCCCCGCGCTGGCTGCCCGCACGATGGCCGGCGTCGCCGACCGACCGCCGCGCGCGGCGAGCGCATGCAGGATATCCTGCGCGAATTCCGGGCCGCTGGTGCTGAGCATACTCACCAGCGCGTCCGTCGCCTCCCGCCCGGGTATCTGCGTGACCGCCCGCCGGGCCTCCTCCCGCACGGGCTCTTCGCCCAACATGGACATGAGCGTCGGCAGCGCCTCCGCATCGCCCATCAGTCCCAGCATGCGCGCCGCCAGCGCGCGCGCCGGCGTCGGGGTCTCCGGGCCGGCGAAGCTCGTGACCATGACCGCGATTCGGCCGCCCTCGGATGACCCCGCCCATCGCTGCGCGATCCAGATGAGCGTGTCACGCGCCTCGCTCGCAACGCCCGGGTCGTCGCCGGCGACGGCCGCCATCAACGGCGTAAGGGCGTCCGCGCCGAGCGCGATGAGCCGTGTCTTCGCAACGTACTTGGCGGAGGCGTCTTTCGCCCCGAGCTGGGGTACGAGCATGGCCGCATCCGATGCAGGGACGACCTGCCCGGTGGCCGCCCATTCCGTGCCCCGCTGCACCAGCGCCGCGAACCCCGCCCCCTGCATGGCCTCGGCGTTGTGGCCAAGCACGCAGTGGAAGCAGCGCCCGCCCTGGAAGTCCACGGTCCACGCAACCGGCTCGTCGCGCCCGGTGCCGCCGGTGTCCTCTGCGCTGAACGCGGTCGCCAGCAGGTGGAGGTTAGGCTGCATCTCCAGGCGGTGGTAGAGTTCGTCCTCGTTGTGGACGAAGTCGGCCATGCCGCGGGTGATGGGGTGGTTGCGGTCAACGATGTGCACCGTGAACGGGTGCAGGCGGCCGTGGCCGGACTGGCCGGTCCAGATGCCGCCGATGAGCGCGACGTACTCCGGCCAGTCGGTGAAGGCGTTGTTGGCGGCATGGATAACCACGAAGCCCTTGCCCGACCGCACGAAGTCGAGCAGCGCCCGCTCCGCCGCGGGGCCCCAGCGGGGGCCGTTGCCGTTGTTGTAGTTGCTCACGATCACATCGTACGGCGCGAAGTCGGCGCTGGTAGCGGTCTCCGGGTGCTCGGTCACCGCGACCTCGAATCGCCCCGACCGCGCCAGTATGTCTTGCAGCACCGGGGTGGTGGACCGCCAGTCGTGGTTGTTCTGGCCGGTTACGATGAGGGCCTTGAGCTGCCGCGGCGCGGGCGCGGCTTGCGCTACGGCCGCCAGCAGGAGCGCGGCCGCGATCGCAACCGCGCAGGCGATGCGCGCGCCCCCGCCGGCCATGCGTTCACTCTTGCACACGTATTTCATCGGCGCCAATCTCCTTTTCCCTGCGGCCAGTTTCCTCGGCCGTCGCGCGCGCCGCGGCCGCTCTCATCACAGGTGCCACGGGGCGCGGTAGGGCCGCGACAGCAGCCGGTTGGCGGCGGGGTCGTCGAGGATCTGCTCTTGGTCGCGATCCCAGTGGATCTTGCGGCCGGTCAGCAGCGCTATGTTGCCCAGGTGCGGCGCGATGGCCGAGCGATGCGCGATCTCGATGTCGCTGATCGGGCGCGCGCGCGACTTGACGCAGTCGAGGAAGTTGCGCACATGGGGTTCGTGCTGCGCCGAGCCGCCGCCCGACACGGCCTCCATGCGCCCCTCCTCGGGCACCACCTCGAAGCCCTCGCGGTCCACGAACAGCGTGCCGTTGGTGCCATGGAACTGCATGCCGTAGCCGCGGCCGTCGAGCGGCCGGCCGTTGCAGCCGCGATAGGAATAGACCATGGTGAAGCCCGGGTAGTCGTACACTGCTTCCATGGTGTCGGGGGTCTCGCGGTTGTCCTGCACCGCGTACTTGCCGCCGGAGGCGGAGACCCCTAGCGGTGCGTCCGCCCCCATCGCCCAGTGGATGATGTCGATGAGGTGGGTGCCCCAGTCGGTGATCTTGCCGCCGGCGTAGTCCCAGAAATAGCGGAATGAGTAGTGAGAGCGATTGGGGTTATAGGGGCGCTTGGGCGCCGGCCCCAGCCACATATCATAATCGAGCTCGGCCGGCGGGTCGCAATCCGGCGGATTGCCGATGCCCTCGGGCGTCTCGTTGCCGACGTTCCAGGTGCGGCACAAGGTGATGGTGCCGAGCGCGCCCGAGCGCACGATCTCGACCGCGCGCTGGAAGTGCGCGCCGCTGCGCTGCTGCGTGCCCACCTGCATCACGCGCCCGTAGCGCCGGGCCGCGTCCACCATGGCGCGCCCCTCGGCGATGGTGGTCGCCACCGGCTTCTCGACGTACACGTCCTTGCCCGCCTCGCAGGCGTGGATGGTGGGCAGTGCGTGCCAGTGATCCGGGGTGGCGACGATAACGGCGTCGATGTCCTTGCGCTCCAGCAGCTTGCGGAAATCGGAGTACGCCTCGGCCTTGCCGCCGGCCTTCTGCACCGCTTCCTGCAGTCGGTTTCGGTCCACATCGCACACCGCCGCGATCTCGACATCGGGGTTGGCCTTGAAGTCGCTCATATCGGAGCTGCCCATTCCCCCGCAGCCGATGGCCCCCACTACGATACGGTCGTTCGCTCCGCGTGCGCGCTCGGACAGCAGGGTGGGACCCACCATCGCCGCTGCCGCCGCCGCCGCGCCCGCGTTCTTCAGGAATTCACGCCGCGTGATGTGCTCGCGCATGAGTCAACCTCCTCACACCGCATAGATCTTGTCGTCGAGTTCGATGGGCTGCTTGCGCGCCATCGCCTCGTTCGCCTTGAGAATCACGATCGCCGCCGCCAGCGCCTCCTCGCCCGTGCAGGGCGGCGGCGTCCGGTACTTGATGGCGGAGCAAAAGGCCCCCAGTTCCTGCCGGTAGGGCTCGAGCCGATCCAGGCCCGAGGCCGCCGCCTCGCCCGCCCCCGCCGGTGCGCCGGCTGCGACCGGCGTGCCCGCCGCGTCGGCGACCCGGCTGGCCGACGCCGCCATGACAGGCCCGCCGGCGGCCGACTGCTTGACCTCGATCGCCGTGGCCTTGTCGCCCTCCTCCGACCACAGCATCGCCTCCGTCTCGCCCGTCAGCATGATGGTGCCCTTGGCGCCCTCGAACTGCTCGTAGTAGTCGTCGAACTTGTTCGAGGTGATGGACGAGAAAGTGACGGTCGTTCCCGTCGGGCTCAACTGGTTCGCCGGGTACTCGCACGTTACGTACACATGGTCGTCCACGTCTCCCGGCCCCTTCCACCAGAAGCGCCCGCCCGAGCCGATCACCCGCCTGGGCACCGCGCCGGTGAACCAGTTGGTGACGTCGAGCTGGTGGCTGCCGAGCTCCGCCATCAGCCCGCCCGAGTACTTGCGATAGTGGCGCCAGTTGACCAGTTGGTCGAGGTCGCCGTAGCCCCAGCGCTTGGGATCGAACTTCGGGTCGGCCTTGCGCAGCTCCGCCAGGTCGGGCACGGGGCGGCGCCAGTCCGTGTTGCGATGCCACAGGGTGCGGATGTAATAGACGTCGCCGATCAGGCCCTGGCGGATCATGTTCAGCGCGCTGGCATATAGCCGGTTGGAATGACGCTGGTGGCCGACCTGCAGCACGCGCCGGTTGCGCCGCGCCGTCAGCACCATCTGCTTGCAGTGCTCCACGCTCCACGCCATCGTCTTCTCGACGAACACGTGCTTGCCCGCGTCGAGCGCGTCCACCGTCATCTGCGCGTGCAGCGACAGCGGTGTCGCGATCACGACCGCCTCGATATCGTCCCGCTCCAACAGCTTGCGGTAGTCGTCGGGATAGACCTGCGGCTGCTTGCCCCAGCGCTGCTTGATGGTGGAGGCGCCGTTGGCGCGGGAGTCAGGGCGAATGTCGGCCAGTGCCTTGTACTCCATCAGGTCGGTGGGGGACTGCTCCAGCAGCACGCAGCCCTCGCTGCCGCTGCCGATGATGCCCACCTGCAGCGGTCGGTCGTGGCGTCCTTTCTGCCGCGCCGCGGCGCCGAAGGCGCCCAGCACCGGCAGCGTCGCCAGCGCCTTGAGGAAGTTGCGCCGGCCGATGCGCCTCTGCTCTTCGGTCAACATGCTGAGTCCTACCTCCCTAATGCCTGCCAATCAGGCCGCAGCGGCGCGCAGCGCGCGCCGCTGCGCGCGGCGCCGGCGCCAATCGTGCAGGAGCACATCCAGTCCCGCCATGCGGCCGGTATCGAACGCCAACAAAACAGCCACCGCTACCAGTTCCACCAGGTTCTTGTCGATGAACAGATAGTTGCCCTCGGTCCATCGCGGCAGCACCGCGATCCACGGCGGGTTGGCAACGTAATACAGCGCGAGCAGCAGGATCGCCCCGACCCCTGCGGCCCGTGTCAGCAGCCCCAGGATCAAGCACAGGCCGACGATGGTCAGGCCCCATTCGTTGAGCAGGTTCACCGCTTGCAGCAGCCGCGGGGTGTTCGCCATGTAGTGGAAGACGTTTGCCAGCGGCCCCTGCGCCTGCTGCAGATACGCGCCCGCGGACCACGCCTTCTCGGTCAGCTTGACGTAACCCTCGTACAGAAAATGCCACCCGATGACCACCCGCAGCACGACCAGCAGAAACTGCTGCGCCCAGCCGACCCGCGCTGTCGCTTGAGCGTTCAAGCCGTGACCTCCACCATGTCCTCGGGGATGCCGATGTTGAGCTGCCGCGGCCCGCCGCCTGTGCCGCCTTCGCACAGAACGAGGGTCGCCACCTCCGGGTGGCGCTCGCAGTGCGCGCGCGCGGCTGCGCTCCCCATGATGTAGAAGGCGGTGGAGAGCGCGTCCGCCTCCGCAGCGGTGGGGGCGATCGCCGTCACGCTCAACACCGACCGCGCGGGCCAGCCGGTGCGCGGGTCGATGATGTGCCCGTAGCGCTTGCCGTCCACCTCGAGGAAACGCTCGGCGCTGCCCGACGTGGACATGGTGCGGTCGCGCAGGCGCACGGTGGCCGCCGGCCGTGGCCCGCCGGTCCCCCGAGGCGCCCCTGAGCTTGCCGAAGGGCCGCAGGGATCGCTCACGCTCACGGCCCACGCCGGCGCCCACGGCGGATGGCCGATCGCGCATATGCTGCTGTGGCCGGCGTGGATCAACGCGCTGTGCACCCCCTGCTCGCGCAATTCCTCGGCGATGCGATCCAGGGCATAACCCTTACCGATGGCGCCCAGGTTAAGCTCCACGCCATCGCGCGCGAACTCCACGGTGCAAAGGGCCTCGTCCAGGCGCATGTGCTGCATGCCCGCGTCCTCACGTGCGGCTTCGACTTCCGCGGGCGCGGGCAGACGCGCTTCCGTGCGGCACCGGCGCCACAGGCGGTCGAGCGCACCCGTGGTAATATCGAAGGCGCCCGCCGTTTCTTCAGCCAGCCGCGCCGCCAGTTGCAGCAGTCCGAAGAGCCGCGGTTCTACGCGCACCGGGGCGCTCGCCGCGGCGCGGTTTAACTCGCTGATCTCGCTGTCGGCCTGGAAAACCGTCATCTGCCGCTCGAGCTCGCTCGCCAGCCCCAGGGCGGCCTGCGCCGCGGCGGCATGGCGCTCGTCGCCCGCGGGGAGCACGACCTCGAAACGGCAGGCCATGGCGGTGCGGCTGAAAGACAACACCGCCTGAGGGGCGGCGTGCGGCTCCGCGTCGGGCAACCGGCCCCCGAATGCCGCGGCAAAGGCGGGGGCGATCTGTCGGCGCAGGAAATCTCTGCGGGTTGCAATTGACCTGTCTGACGCCATTAAACCGCGCTGATCGAAACCTGCGACGGCAGCCGCGCCGCCGCATCGAGCATCTTCGACGCCATCGGCCTTGCCCCTGCGCGCTCTGTAGGGCGGGCGTTCCACCGCCCGCCGCGGCGCGGGACGGAGCCCGCGCCTTACAGACCGCCTGCCGCCGTCAGCCGATCAGCTCCTCCCGGTCCGGGTCAAAGTGCATGGCTGTGCCCTCGCGATACGCCTTCACGCCCAACGCGATGGCAACCATGGCCTTGTAGCCTGTCTGAGCGTCCAGATGCGGCTGCTTGCGGCTGCGGACGCATTCCAGGAAATTGGGCATGTGATCGGCGCGCGGCTCCGTCGCAACCCGCAGCTCCGGGCGCTCTTGCTTGTATTCATCCTCCGGCCGGACGATCACGCCGGGGCCCTCGAGGTAAAGGGTTGCTTCGTGCCCGCGGATGAGGCCCTCCGTCCCCTGGCGGTTGCCCATCGACGACGTCAGCAACACCGTGTGGTCGGTCGGGTAGTCAATGAGCATATGGAAGGTGTCAGGCACCTCGCGGTCGTGAAAGATGAAGATCCCGCCGCCCGCCGACACGCGCCGGGGGAACTCCGGCGTGAGGGCGATCTCCATGTGCGCCAGGGTGTGATAGAACAGGTCGGTGGCGATACCCCCGGAGTAGTCCCAGTACTTACGGAAGCGGAAGAAGCGCTCGGGGTCGAACGGGCGCTGCGGGGCGGAGCCGAGGAACCGCTTCCAGTCCAGGTTCTGCGGGCTGGCCTCCGGCTCGATGTACCAGTTCCACTCGCCGTCGCGCGAGTTGCGGCTGTAGCCGCCCTGGCTCCACAGCAGCTTGCCCAACGCCCCGCTGCGGATGACCTCATTGGCCTTCCACACACGGTCTTCGCTGGCCGACTGCGCGCCCACCTGCATCACGCGCCCGGTCAGGGCCTGCGTGCGCGCGACCTCCTTCGCCTCCTCCCAGTACAGCGTCATCGGTTTCTCGCAGTACACATCCTTGCCCGCGTTCATCGCGTCGATGGATATCCGCGCGTGCCAGTGGTCGGGGGTGGCGATGACCACCGCGTCGAGGTCGTCCAGCGCCAGCAGATCGGTGTACTCGTGGAACAACTGCCCCCCGCAGATGTCCTTCGCCCGCTGCTTGCGCGGCTCGTAGATGTCGCACACCGCGATGACCTTCATATTCGCGTCCGCGTTCTGCGACCGCGCGACCAGGTCATTGAGCAGCCCCGTGCCGCGACCGCCGCAGCCGATGACCCCCACGTTCAGGCGGTCGTTCGCTCCCAGCGCGCTGGGCGCCGCCATCGAATACACCCCCACCGCCGCGGCCGCCAGCGCCGACTGCTTCAGGAAATCCCTGCGATTGAGCTTGCCGTCTTTCGCCATGCTGTGCTCCCTTCGCGCTTGCGCGGATTCCGCGGGTTACTGCACACCGCCCGTCGGCGGCTGCCACGACGGAGTCTTCACGCGGATATCGCGGTACGCGACCGGCGAGTGGTGATTCTGCAATCCGATGTGGCCCGCCGGCGGCAGGCTGCGCAGCTTGTCATATTCGTCCAGCCCCACGTCAATCACCTTCTCGCCGTTCATCACCACCGTGAGCCTGCCGCTCCCAAGCGCGACCTCGAGCTGGTTCCACTCTTCGGCCGGTCGGGCTGCGTTCTTGGTTGGCGCGACCAGGTCGTAAATCGCCCCTGCATCCTGCGTGGTCGGCTCGCGG